>ENA-OSJC01001167-OSJC01001167.1-marine-metagenome-genome-assembly--contig:-NODE-1167-length-22359-cov-4.151961_pt1 | contig 22359 bp, 17 predicted proteins | sample MGYA00237885_ERZ534234 | MGnify/ENA primary metagenome ERZ534234 (study PRJEB26413, sample SAMN06343907) | marine metagenome | isolation source: coastal waters | place: Atlantic Ocean: West Antarctic... | reverse complement strand
TGTTAAACGACTCTTACAAATTAACTGTTTATCTTTATTCTTAATTTCAATTTCCCAGACTTGGATTTTTTTCCCTATCCGTACAATATTTGCTTCACCAAAAACCCAACCGCTTGAAATCGTTTTTAAATGGCTGGCATTTATTTCAATACCAACGACAGATTGAGTCTCTTGATCTATTTTCATTCCAGCACCAATACTACCCAAGGTTTCAGCTAAAGCAACGCTCGCACCACCATGTAGTAAACCAAAGGGCTGTTTTGTTTTTTGATTAACAGGCATTTTACCTGAGACAGAATCTTTTTCTATATTTGTAACTACTATTCCAAGAGCTTCTAGTAAAGTTGACGAAGCTTGTTTATTTATTTGCTCTAAAAGTTTTATCTTATCCATTTTTTATTAGATAATTTTTTTGAAATAATTTAATAGCTTCTAAAAAAGCTTCACCTTCCAAGAATTGAACTTTTTTCTTTAGAGTTTCTGGAGAATCCTTTCCTTCGATTTGACATTTTTTTTGAACTAAAATTGGTCCAGCATCTAGTTCTTCAGTAACAAAATGAATGGTACAACCAGTCTCTACATCACCATTTTTTAATACTTGTTCGTGTATATCATTATCCATTCCTCCGGCATACTTAGGTAGTAAGGAGGGATGAACATTTAAAATTTTATCTTTCCAGGTAAGACAAAAATCTTTAGTTAAAATCCTCATAAAGCCAATAAGCAAAACTAGATCTACTTTAGACCTTGTAAATAAAATTGATATTTCTCTATCGAATGATTGTCTATCTTTCTCTTTATGCGAAATAAAAATTTTTGGAATATTATGTTTGTGAGCTCTTTCTAAAATATATGCATTTTTTCTGTTAGAGATTACTAAACTAATTTTAGCATCTAAAATTTTATTAGATATGGCATCTATAATAGCTTGTAAATCAGTACCATTTGTAGAACCTAAAACACCTAGTCGAATCATCGGATGGAGTTCATATGATCAATACGCTTTTCAATTAATTTTTTCGTCCCAATATCCGATCTATAGAAAATAGGACCTTCTATTTTCATCATTTCGCGTTCTACTTTTTCTTCTGCTAAATAAATTGAGTTAGCAACACCTATGGAGGCAACTGTTCGACTTCCAGATTCTACTAGTTCACCATTTTTTATATCAACTGAAGCATAAAAAAGATTGTTTGGGAATTTTATTTTACTAAGGTTTATTGGTAAGTTTTTTACGGGATTATCCGGATATCCATTTGGAACTGCATACTTGCAAACAGTTGCTTTGTTTTTAAAAACTACTTCAAATTCTTTTAATTTTGTATCAGCGAGTGACTGACATAATTTTAAAAAATCTGACTCTAAAATAGATAATACATTCATTGCTTCAGGATCACCAAATCGTGCATTATATTCGATTAATTTCACACCATTTTTTGTAGCCATAAATCCACCATAAAGTATCCCGACATAACCTTCATTAAATTCTTTTTTTAAGGCATTTGCGGTTGCCACATTAATAAGTTTCGCCTGTTGAAGTTCTATTTCATTAAGAAAAGGTAGAGAGTGATTCACATCGGAGTAAGTACCCATTCCGCCGGTATTTGGCCCATTGTCACCTTCAAATGCTCTTTTATGGTCTTGAACAATAGGCATATGCTTTAAAGTTTGTCCATCGCAAAAACTCATGAGAGAAAATTCTTCACCAATAAATTTTTCCTCTATTACAAAACTACCATTATTTTTTATTAAATCTAGACAATAATTAATAGCTTCTGAATGCGAATGGAGATGTTCTCCTGAAACCTTTACTCCTTTTCCTCCAGCAAGTCCATCAAACTTAACAACATAGTTTTCTCCAAGTTCTTCTAAAAAAATAGAGACACCCTCAATGGAGTTAAACTTTTTATAGTTGGGTCCACCAGGAACATCATATTTTTTTAATAAATCACGAGTAAAAGATTTAGAAGTTTCAATTTGGGCAAGTTTTTTTTTGGGGCCAACCACTTTAATATTCGCGTTCCACAAAGCATCAGAAACTCCAAGAGATAGTGGCTTCTCAGGGCCTATAATAACTAAGGTTGCTTTAATTTCTTTTGCGTAATCAACAACAAAACTGGGATCGTTAAAATTACCGATTAAAATTTCATCACATAATTCTGCTATGCCAGGGTTCATACTCGAAGCCAAGCAATAAATACTTTTCTGTAATTTTGATGCATTAATTGCTCTTATTATTGCATGTTCTCTCGCTCCAGATCCAATAACTAATATTTTATTTTCCATTTTTTATGTTGCCATTTAATAACTTATTATTTTACAGATAAGACATAGATGGAGAGTTATTTTCTAGAAGTATCTAGTCGGCTGTTTTCTAAATTTTCTAAAAACTTTTTACTTACAGTCCCAGTACAATAGTTACCTGTAAAGACAGAGTCTTCAAAATTTTTAATCATTGGGTTTCCAATTTGTGCCGAGCGCTTTAAATCTGCTAAGCTTTGATATATTAATTCATCGGCTTTGATAAATTGTCGTATTTCATCTATTGTTTTCCCATGCGCAACTAAATCTTTTACTGCAGGCATATCAATTCCATAAACATTTTGGTGCCGAATTGGAGGTGATGCAGAAGCTAGATATACTTTTTTAGCACCACATTTTCTTACCATTTCAATTATTTTTTTAGAGGTATTTCCTCGAACAATAGAATCATCTACAAGCAAAACATTTTTCCCCTTAAATTCAATTTTTATTGGACTGAGTTTATGTGCTACCGATTTTTTTCTGATACTTTGCCCAGGCATTATAAATGTTCTTCCAATATATCTATTTTTTAAAAACCCTTCTCGATATTTAGATTTTAATTTATATGCAACTTGCATTGCTGAGGTTCTACTTGTATCAGGAATAGGGACTACAACATCAACATTTAGGTCTGGATAATTTTTTAATATATTTTCACCAAGATAATCACCCATTCTTAATCTTGATTTATGAACTGAGATTGAGTCAATTGTAGAATCAGGTCTTGAAAAATAAACAAATTCAAAAAGACAAGGACAGTGATTAACATCTTTTTGAATTTGTTTATTCAAAAGGCTTCCATCTTCACCAATAATAACAGCTTCCCCAGGTGCAACATCTCGTAAAAAATCATAACCAAGAGCAGTTAAAGCACCACTTTCAGAGGCAACCATGTATGAGTCTTTATTCTTCCCAATCACTAAAGGTCTTATACCATGCGGATCTCTAAATGAAACGATTCCAACACCGGCAACAAGCATTGTGACAGCATAACCACCTTCGCATTGCAGGAAAACATTTTTTAATGCTGTAAAGACATGGGTTTTAGAAAGTGTTCTAAAGTTTGTTTTAAATAATTCATATGTGAAAAGATTTAACAACACTTCTGAATCAGAATAAGTGTTGAACTGACAAAAATTAGTCTTAAGTAAGAAAGATCTAATTTTATCACTATTTGTTAAAGTACCATTATGAGCGAGGGAAACATTCACAGGGTTTGCGGAATGAAAGGGTTGGGCTTCGCTTACATCATCTCTGCCAGCAGTTGGATACCTTACATGGCCCACACCAATATTACCTTTTAAATTTAAGGATTCACTCGGTTTAAAAACTTCTGTGACTAAGCCAATCTCTTTATGAAGGTACATTCTGCTACTATCCCACGTTGAAATACCAGCAGCATCTTGACCTCGATGTTGTACTTGAATTAATGCATCATAAATATCAATTGCGACATTTTTATTTTTGTGATAGATCCCAATTATGCCGCACATTAGATAAGGTCCACTAATTTAGAAGCCATTCCTGTATATTTTCCAGGGGTGAGTGAGAGTAATGTTGTTTTATCTGAATCAGAAATTTCCAACCCAGAAACAAATTTTTTAATGAGATCTGAATTGATAGACTCTCCTTGAGTAAGTTTTTTTAATTTTTCATAAGCATCTTCTTGCCCAGATTTTCTAAGGATAGTTTGGATAGCTTCAGCTAAAACTTCCCAGCGAGAATGTAATTCATTCGCCATATTTTCTTTATTAACGGTAACTCTATTTAAACCTGTTAAGATACTCTTTAGAGATAAAAAAGAGTGAGCCATACCAACGCCTTGATTCCGTAAAACAGTAGAATCTGTAAGGTCTCTTTGCATCCTTGAAGTCGGTAGTTTTTCAGATAAATGGCTTAATAGTGAATTTGAGATTCCAAGATTACCTTCAGCATTTTCAAAATGTATTGGGTTTATTTTATGTGGCATTGTTGAAGAACCAACTTCACCCGAAAATTTTTTTTGTCCTAAAATCCCTCTACTTATATAATACCAAATATCTTGACAAAGGTCTTTTAATATTGAATTTACTCGTATCATTTGTTGATAATTTTCAGCGATACTATCATGTGATTCAATTTGGGTAGTAATTAGGTTAGGTTCCAAACCACAAGACTTAATAAATCGAGAAGAAAACTTAAGCCAGTTTATTTTTGGATATGCTGCTAAGTGAGCTGACCAAGTTCCTGTCGCTCCTCCAAATTTACCCAATAATTTTTGAGATTTTGCCTGAACTACTTGACGATCTAATCGAGAACAAAAAACACTGATTTCTTTACCAAATGTAGTCGGAGTTGCTGATTGTCCATGAGTTAAAGAAAGCATAGAAGAGTCTTTATATTTTTTTGCAATTTTTTTTAATTGTTTAATAACAGATTTTAACTCTGGAAGATAAATTTGGCTAAAACCATGTTTCCACATTAGAGAATAAGACAAATTATTAATATCTTCAGAGGTTAGTGCAAAATGTATCCACGGGTGTAACGCTTTTTTTGTTTTTCCTTGAATATAATACTCGACCGCTTTTACGTCATGTTTTGTCTTTAGTTCAATTTCTTTTATTTTTTCGGCTGCAACAATATCAAATTTTTGATATATAGACCTAAGCTTAGATAGTTGTTCTTTGGAAAAGGGTTCAAGTTCCGGTATCCCTTTTTCATTACTTAATGCTATAAGATATTCAACTTCTATATAAAGTCGATAGCGCATGAGAGCCGCTTCAGAAAAATAAGGGGATAGAGTTTTTACACTTTCTCCATATCGTCCATCAAGAGGAGAAATTGCTCCTAATCTACTATACACCGAAAATTCGCTTAACTGCTAAAGCACAATTCCCTGGATCGAGTACTGTCAATACAGGAGTATTGCTTGGCATTTGTAATGTAGAATGAATATTAACAAGCATATCTGATTTATCAGAAAAAGGAGGACATCCAATTGTTGGAAACTCTGAATTAGCGGCAACAAACCCTGAAAGTGCATTTGATCTACCAGCAATTGTGATGTATACAATATTTTTACTATCTTTGTTATTCGTGAGGATCTCTAATACTTTAAGTGGTTGTTTATGGGCAGAAGCAGCATGTTGCTCCCATTCAATACTATGCTCATCTAATCGATCTGTTATTTTTTTTGCATGTGGTTCATCAGAAGTTGAACCCATAATTAATATTGCTTTCATAATAATTCCTTTAAGTTCTTTTTAATTCTTTCGCTAATTGATTGTCTTGAATCTGGAAAAGGGAAGATACCTCCTGTAATCGTTTCATATAAATAAATGTATCTACTTGAAAGTTCTATTACTAGCTCTTCGGGAGCATCGGGTAGTATCTCATCGTTATAAGGGTCACAATTCTCAACAAACCAAAGTCTTAAAAATTCTTTATCAATATTTTGAGGTTCCTTACCATTTGAGATTCGATCTTCATAACTTTCAGCAATCCAATATCTACTTGAATCAGGTGTATGAACTTCATCGATTAAGACAATATTCCCATGGGTATCTTTTCCCATTTCATATTTTGTATCGACTAAAACCATTCCATTTTCAGCGGCTTTTTTCTGACCAAATAAAAAAAGATCTAATGCTTTTTTACTACAATAGTCCCAGTCTTTTTTGGTCATCCAACCCTCACTAATAATTTCTTCGGGTGAAATTGGACGATCATGGTCTTCTTCTTTTGTTGTCGGAGTAAGCATGTTTTGTATAAGCTTTTGATTTTTAACTAAACCCTCCGGAAGGTTATTACCGCAATATTTACGGTCACCTTTTTTATAAACTGTCCATAATGAAGTGCTAGTACTTCCAGTTATGTACCCCCTAACAACAAACTCAATTGGGAAAACAGTACATTTTTTTGCAAGAGTAATGTTGGGGTCCGGTATTCCAATTACTTGATTGTCAATTATATGTTTTGTTTGATCAAACCACCATGCACTAGTGAGGTTTAAAACTTGTCCTTTAAAAGGGATAGAGGCCAATATTCTATCAAAAGCACTTTGACGATCTGTCGTGACTAAAATAATCTTATCATCGAGCTCATATTGATCTCTTACTTTCCCTGTCTTTTTTGACCCAGTTTTGAATGAGGTTTCTGTTAATGTATTTTTGAGCTCCGTTTTAATCCGGTCTCTATAGTGTTTAGTTGATTCTATAGCATTCATGAGATAATGTGTTAAATAGTATTTGAGTGTTAATTAATTCATTTAAAATCGTATCAAAATTACCTTTGTTAACTGTTATATTCCATATAACACCATATTTTAATTTTGTAATTCCATCGATTTCAAATCTTTCTTTCAAGGATTCGGCCTTGGACCGTCCTAGAATATCATCTTTTTTTCTAACAAGAAATGAAGCAGAATTCTCTTTTTTATTTATTTTACTAATAAATTCTTTATTTGAGTTAAATAGTTCCCCACTAAGAGTCACAGAATCAAGAATAGCTTCTTTATCTTTTTCAATTAAAAATTCCCAATGTGCTTTTCGATTAACGAAAACATCATACCCTTTATTTTTTAGTGCTTTCTCAACAGAAGCGGCATCATTATCGGTAATCATTTGATCTATTATCCACTCTGTCGCATTTTTTTGTAGAGTGTAGGGTTTTACTTCAAGTTTTGGGTTTTTATATACTAATACATGATCTTTTATAGGGTTTTTTTCCTCAATAAACTCTTTCAAGGAGGAAAAAATAGGATCCCCATTTTGAGTTCTTTCTGGGTGAGGCATTATAGCCATCACATTACCTTGAGGGTTACACAATGCCGCAATATTATAAATAGACCCATTGGGGTTTGTTGGAAACTCATCAATGGTTTTTCCATTTGTATCACAATATCGATAAACAGTTTGTTCATTTTTTATTAGTTCTTCAAGTAGACCTTCATCCATTATAAATCGACCCTCTCCATGAGCAAGAGGGATAAGTATATTATCTTCCGTAGATAAATGCCTCGTGAAAGCGGATCTCTTAGGATCCGCAGTCATCTTTACGTTTGCCCATGTATTATAATATCCAACGCCAAGAACATGGTCGTTTTTTATTCTTTTATTATCGGTAAGAGCAACTCCAAGCCTATAGTCTTTCAGACCTGGAATTAAACCAGACTCTACTAATATTTGCGCTCCATTACAGATTCCTAAAATAGGCTTTCCTTTGGATGCTTCAATTTTTAATTGTGTCATAATCGGCTCTAAAGCTGCAATAATGCCTGATCGAGAACGATCTTGATAGGAAAAACCACCAACTATAATATACCCCTCAAAAGAGGATAGCCTCTGAGTATTATCATTCCAAAAAAATTCAACAGGGTGTAAGCCAACGCGTTGGCAAGCCATTATTGTTTCTCTCTCGGTATTCGATCCTGGAAATTGTATTATTGCAATCGTAGAAGTCATTTAATATTAACAACTCTGTTTTTATCATTTACAATGCCAATTTCATACACTTTAGAGATCTTTTTTAATGAATTTTTTACCAAAGAAACCTCTTTTTCGCTTACAATAAAAACCATACCAATGCCCATATTAAAGGCACGAAACATTTCACCAGTATCTACTTTCCCCAGATCTTGCATTACATCAAAAACAGGTAGGTTTGGCCAAGCTTTTTTTTCTATATCAACCCCACACCCTTTAGGTAATATTCTAGGGATATTTTCGATTAGACCGCCACCAGTAATATGAGCAATCCCTTTTACATCAATTCCATTTTCGATTGTTGTAAACACATGATTTGTATAATTTGTATGTGGTTCTAATAATGTAAGGCCAATAGACTTTTCAAGCCCATTAACCATGTCAGAAACATCATGTTTTGCAATTTCAAAAAAGATTTTTCTTGCTAAAGAAAATCCATTGGTATGTAATCCACTAGATGGGAGACCCAGTACTATATCACCAGGGGTGATATTCTCTCCTGTTATAATTTTATCTTTATCAACGATTCCGGTAATTACGCCAACAAGGTCATGTTCACCGGGTAAATAGGTATCGGGCATTTCAGCTGTTTCACCACCTACTAGTGAAACTCCAGTTTCTTTGCAGGCTTTTACCATACCTGAAACAATCTCTTTAACTATTTCTGGATAAAGTTTATCATTTGCAATATAATCTAAAAAAGTAAGAGGCCTTGCACCCATGACAAGGATATCATTAGCACAAGCACTTAAAAGATCTATACCAATAGTATCAAACTTTTTTAGTTTTCTAGCAATAATCGTTTTTGTACCAACACCATCAATACTTTGGACAAGAACAGGGTTTTTATATTTATTAAATAGAGGTTTTAAATTGTAGAGTGAACCAAAACTACCGATTCCAGTAAGAACATTCTTGGAAAAGGTTGACTTCACATCTTTTTTAATCTTTTCAACTGCAATATTACCAGCATCTATATCTACTCCAGCTGATTTATAATCTATTTTAGTCATAGAATTTTTCACCTTCAAAAAAAATGGAATTCATATTTGTTAAGAAAGCCAAATAAATTTCACCCATTAAAGTTTATCCCTTAAACCTGATCTCCAAACATCTTTAACAATATTTAAATCAATAGAAATTTTGTTATTTAACTCTATAAAATTTTCATCGGTTGTTTTACCAATAATAAAAGTTTCAATGTTATTTATCAAAAATTCTTTTTGTAATTCTATTAAGTTTTCTTGATCCACTTCAAGAATAAAGCCCCCTGTCTCGCTAAATAAGAAAGTTTCTGGTTTCAGTTTGGTTTCAAAATTAATGTTACATCCAATGTTGTTTTCAAAGGTCATCTCAGAAAGAGCACTTGCAATCCCACCATCACTAATATCATGGCAGGCTAAAACAAGTTCTTTATCTATGCATGTTGTGAGCGAGAATATTTCATTTCTCACTTCAAGTAAATCTGGCCTAGGTACATTTGCACCAAGTTGGTCAAATAAGTCATAGTAAATTGATCCACCAAGCTCATCTTTTCTAGTTCCAATCATTAGAATTAAAGAATCTTTTTTCTGAAAATTCATTGTAATCGATTTTTCAGCATTTTCTATTTTACCCAAACAGCTAACTATTGGACTAGGAGGAATTGGTCCTGACTTTGATTCATTATAAAAACTAACATTACCAGCAATTATAGGAGTCGGACTTTCAGGGTGTTCTTTTAAAGTTATTGTATTGCATGCATCAGAAATGCCTCTTGTGCTTTCTACAAATTCCCACATTTGCTTTGGCTTTTCAGGGTTTCCAAAGCACAGACAATCAGTAACGGCATGAGGTGTAGCACCTACAGCGGCGACATTTCTCATCGCTTCAACTGTTGCCATTACCCCGACCCAGTAAGGACTAATTAACCCATATCTAGGATTATGATCTGTAGATAATGCAATACCAATTTTTTGGATTTCAGAAGGGTATTTATTTGAATTAAAAGGTGTTAAAACTCCAGAGTCCGCCAATCCACTTTCAAAATGAGTACGACCTTGTACTTGTTTATCATATTTTTCGTAAAGAGGTTTTCTGCTAGCCATATTTTCGTGAGACATAATTTTTAATAATACATCATTAAAATTAGAAGGTGTTTCCAAATCAGGCTCTATAAAACTATTTTTAGGGTCTTCAAAAGGCCTATTGTATAAGAACCCTTTTGTTACTTCAGCGGCTGGAGCATTTACAATTTCCTCTCCTCCACTATGTACAATATATTGGCCATCCTTTCGAATTTTACCAATTATCGAAGCTTGAGACCCCTTACTTACACCGGGTAAATCAAAGGTTTTATTATAATGATCTACAATTAGCCTACTTACCTCCGGTGGACAGACCCACATAAATCGTTCTTGTGTTTCACTGCAAAGATAGACGGATGAATGAAGACCTTTCATCCCAATATGTACTTTGTCCATCCAAATTTCTGAACCAAAACCAGAGGTTTCTGCAAGCTCTACACTCGCACAGGCAACACCTCCAGCACCTAAGTCTTTAAATCCCACTTTATCAATTAGATTTTTTTCTTTTAAAATATCAAATAGCGCATATGTTGATTTCAAAAGATGTCTTTCTAAAAATGCGTTGGGTTCTTGGACGGCACCTTTGTTTTGATCTTTTTTATCTTCTTCTAATTCAACAGAGGCAAAGCTTGCACCACCAAATCCGCTATTGTCTGTTGGTTTACCAATTAGTATTAAATCAAATCCATCAGCATTTTCTGGAGCATAAGAATGAATAATATTATCTTCTCTAACTATTCCAAGTGCTACCAGTGTAACTAAACAATTTTCATTATACCCCTTATTATAATATAAATCGCCACCTATGTTTGGAACGCCTAACGGGTTTCCATAACCAGCTATTCCGGCGACAACTCCATCATGAATCCATTTTGTCTTATTATTTTTTATTTCACCAAATCGTAAAGAGTCAGTAGAGGCAATTACCTCGGCACCCATACACATAACATCTCTAACATTTCCACCCACACCCGTTGCAGCACCTTCATATGGAACAATTTGAGATGGATGATTGTGTGACTCATGGCTCATTACAATACACCAACGTTTTCCGTGATTATCTTTAGTAATTGCAACAACACCAGCATCTTCTTTTGCACCCAGTATAACATCTGGACCTTCTGTTGTGAATTGTTTTAAGTGCAGGCGACTACTTTTATAGCTACAATGCTCAGAACCTTGGATTGAGAATAATACTAATTCTGCAAGTGAGGGCGCACGGCCAAGCATTGAATGTTGAATTTTTTTAGCCTCGTCTGAGGTGAGTGAAATGTTTAGTTCTTTTAATTTATTTTGGATTTCATGATCATTTAGATTGTTGAAATCAATAATCTCTTTTGTAAAAGCCATTACCTTATAATCGTTTCATGACGCTGAGGGCCAACAGAAACTATTTTAACAGGGCACTTAACTTCTTTTTCTATAAAAGAAATATACTCTTTTAGAGTTTTTGGAAAACTATCATAGCCTAAATCCCACACCTTTGAAGGAATTGATTCCCAACCAGGAAGGACTTTATAAACGGGAACAGCTTCTCTATATTGGGTAAGACTTGCTGGCATTTCTTTTATATGTTTTCCTTTTACATTATAGGCAACGCAAACAGGTAGTTCTTTAAAGCCATCTAGAACATCTAGTTTTGTAAGTGCAATTTCAGTTAACCCATTCACTCTAACTGCTTGCCTGACTTGAACAAGGTCTAACCAACCAACACGTCGAGGTCTACCAGTTGTAGTACCATACTCTCCACCTTTTTCACGCAGAGACTCTGCTTCAGGGCCATGGATTTCTGAAGGCAAAGGGCTTTCTCCCACACGACTTAAATATGCTTTAACTACGCCAATAATTCGATCCATTTTATGGAAGCTAACTCCTGTACCTGTAGAAATATGACCTGCGGCCGTATTGGAAGACGTCGTGTAAGGGTAGACTCCATGATCAACATCAAGGCTTATTCCTTGTGCACCTTCAAATAAAATAGATTTACCATTTTTATAAGCATCATATAGTTCAACTGATGTATCACAAATATATGGATTTAAAGACTTTCCATAGGCTAAATATGTCTCAAAAATTTGATCAATAGTTATATCCAGCGATTGTTCAAGTGCTTTTTCTATTAAACCTTTAGAAAATTTAAAACCTTTTTCAAGTTTTTCACGAAAAACATCAGGTTCTAATAAATCAATCATTCGAATACCATTACGGAACATTTTATCAGCATAAACTGGGGCTATACCTCGATTAGTACTTCCAGCAGCAAGTTCTCCTTGGTGAGTTGAAAGTGCACCATCAAGAGCAATGTGATAGGGCATTATAACATGAGCTCTGTCACTAACCATTAGTTTGGGCTCAATTCCTTTTTTTCGAACATAGGCAATTTCATCTAGTAATGCCTTGGGATCTACAACAACACCATTTCCAATAATTGACATTGGTTCACCATATACTATCCCTGATGGAATTAGATGGAGTTTAAATGTATTGCCTTCAACTATAATTGTATGGCCGGCATTATTTCCGCCATGAAATCGTACTACATAGTCAGATTCTCCAGCAAAGAAGTCGGTTATTTTACCTTTGCCTTCGTCGCCCCATTGGGCTCCAACAATGACGGTTACTTTAGAAGCAGTAGAAGACACTTGTATTCATAATTTAATTTTTTGATTTAGTTAGTTAAAGACACTTAAATTAAATAAAATAGAAAAAGAAATTAAAGTCAATCAAAATTTAAAAAAATGCCAATAATGAAAAATTCAAACTTTTTTTTGAACAGAATAGGACTATTTTCAAAAAAAGAAAATATTTAGCTAAAATAATTAAACCAGGTATATCAAAAACTAAACTTTGGAACATGGAGATAAATTCTGTGTTAAGTCCTAGGTTTATTTTTTCTATTCTTTTAACTATCTAATTAAGTATAAAAAGGTCCTTTTTTAAAAATTTATCTAGATTAATATTTTCCTTCTTAAGTAAATGTTGTTCTAAAAATAAAAAAGTTAAATCATTTACTAAAGAGATAGACGTCTCCGGTGGATTATCTCCCACATCCATAACGTATCGTATTATAGGAGAAAAAAGAGGTATGTCAGTATAGTCTAAATGAAGGCTATTTTTAATGTAAGTATTATATTTAGCTTTAGATGAATGGCTTATTATTTTTTTTAAATTAGAATAATTATCAGGGTAATCAGAATCTTCCCAAGAAGTTCTTCCAGCGAAAAAAAGAGGGATATCCAATCCTGAGTTAATAATTGAGTCGGGTAAAGGGCTAAGCCACCCATCTAAAACTAGACAACTTTTGATTCTCTTATCTATTCTTGATGCTAATATTGCAGTTGCACCCCCATATGAGTGGCCCGCTATCCCAATTTTATCAGTGTTTAATAAGTTGTTTAATCTTGACTCTATTTTATTTGATTGAATTTTTTTTATTTGATCAAGTAAAAAAACAATATCTAAAGCTCTCGTTTTCATTTGTTTTTTTCTAAGATTAAGACTGTCAGGATTCCCTCCCAGCTCAGATCTGTAGTCGGCGATCATATTATTTGGAAATATTGTTAGGTTTGCGTCATAGCTATGATTGAGGGCAAAGATAACATAGCCTCTACTTGAAAGGCTCTCAAAAAGAGATTGATGTAAGGATCGTGAACTAGTGATTCCATGTGAGAAAATAAGTATTGGAAGCTTTTTAGGCAGAGTGGCTGTTTCTATATTTTTATAACTATTCCCGTATACATATTTAAGATGCCTTGGGAAAAAAGAGGGAATATCTCCTGCAGAAGCCATAGTCGTAGATCGAAGGTCAATATTATCTAAATATAGTTCCTGTTTTAGCTTTTCTGTAGGGATCCCTGGATACCATGTTTGAATAACCAGGTTTCGAAAGTCTGTTCTATCCTCTACTGTGAACCATTCAGTTCTGCTTGAATCAATCCAGTGAAAAGTTTCAGTACCAACATTATAATCTCCCTCAGGTTGAGGGAGATTGAAAACAGGTATAAGGATAGGTATCAGGAGGGCTAATAAAAACCAAAGAGATATAAAAACATCAAAAAGTAAATTTCTACTAAAGTTTAATATTTTGAAACGAAAGTAAATGACCGGAAGTAGAAATATTGCGAAGTTAAACTGCCATCGGGCGCCTTCTAAAAAATATTGTAAAATCGTAAGAATAATTGAAAAGAAAAGTGAAGAAAGGAAAATGTTTTCTTTTTTCTTAAATAATAATAGATATACTGTAACACCTATGGATATAATACTGAAAATTTCAAGAGGTCTCATTTAAAGTTCCTTTTGTAAATTAGTGGATAAAAATATGACAAAAATTTTAAAATACTATTGCGTATAAATTTACCTGAAGAAGAAATGAAAAAGTATTCAGAACTTTTTTTAGATAAAATAAAAAAAGAAAGTCCGTACGTATTTTTTTATACCCATGTTCTAAAAGGTTAGCTAAAAAATGACTAAAGATGTATACAACATAATATGAGGGTTTTATGACGGTAAGAATTTTAATAACGGGTGGAACGTTTGACAAAGAGTACGATGAAATAAAAGGGGAGCTCTATTTTAATAAAACCCATATTGAGGAGCTGCTAGATCTTGGACGTTGTAGACTTGATGTTTCTATTACGAGGCTTATGTTAATCGATAGTCTTAAAATGACAAATAAGGATAGATCTATTATTTCAAGCTCATGTGAAAAAGTTAAGGAAGAGCAAATTGTTATTACCCATGGTACTGATACAATGACGCAAACAGCAGAATCTATTGCTGATCAAAAATTAGAAAAAACAGTCATTTTAACTGGTGCTATGATTCCATATAACTTTGGAAGTAGCGACGGTTTATTTAATGTTGGCAGCGCTTTAGCATTCGCTCAAGCATTACCTCATGGTGTTTATATAGCAATGAATGGTCAATGCTTTAAATGGGGAAAAGTAAAAAAAAATAAGATTACTGGGGTTTTTGAAGGATCTTCTATTTAGGAAAGGCTCCCATTCTAATGGGCGCCTTTATTTAAAAAGAGACAAATATTAGTTCAACCGCATGTAGTTTTCATTAAAATGGCGCACACTTGATAGGGGTCCATATTTGCTGAAGGTCTTCTGTCTTCAAGGTATCCATATCCATCTTTTGCTGTTTGCATAGGTATTCTTACTGAAGCACCCCTATCGCTAATTCCATATCGAAACTCTTTTATACTGCAGGTCTCATGTAAACCTGTCAATCTTTCTTCATTATGAGCACCATAAACCGCAATATGCTCATCATGTGCCTCTCTAAGCTTTTCACATGCCGCTTCTATTACTTTAATTCCACCTTCTGAGCGCATATTTTTTGTACTAAAATTTGTATGTGCACCTGCACCATTCCAATCACCTTTTACTGGTTTGGGGTGCAAAGTTGCGCTTATTCCATAGTCCTCTGCAATTCGGTATAAGAGCCATCGAGAGACCCACATTTGATCTGCTGATTCAAGAGGTTTAAGTGGGCCTATTTGATATTCCCACTGTCCAGGCATAACTTCAGCATTAATACCCGATATTCCTAACCCTGCGTCAATACATAACTGAAGGTGCTCTTCCACAATGTCTCGACCATAGACTTCGTCAGCACCTACTCCACAATAGAAAGGACCTTGTGGCGCCGGGTATCCACCTTCTGGCCATCCAAGAGGGTTTCTACCATCAAATAAAGTATATTCTTGCTCTATTCCAAACCATGCCTCCTGATTTTTATGTTTTTCGGCTAGCTTTCTAAGGGGTGCTCTCGTATTAGATGAGTGTACAGTTCCATCTGCATTTAGAACCTCACACATTACAAGTAGGTCCTCTCCTCCTCTAATAGGATCTGGAGCTTTATATATGGGCTTTAACAGGCAGTCACTATCATTTCCTTTAGCTTGATTTGTACTTGATCCATCAAAACCCCAATCAGGAAGATCGTTAAGTGACTTAATAGGTCCTTCCATTACTTTTGTTTTTGATCTAAGTTTTTGAGTTGGCTCATGCCCATCCATCCAAATATACTCTAATCTTATTTTACTCATCTATTGACCTTTTTAATGTTATTAGCGCAATTGGGTTAAAAGTTTAAAATAATAAGAGAAAATATATAAATATTTAATGTTTATTGAAAATATTTTTTCTTATTATTAATAATAGAAAAGTTGATTTTCAATTAAAAATTATGAGAAACTTTGTTTCTTTGGCTTTTTTAAGTATTTTTTTAAAAGAAAAAATCTATCGCTATTTGAAAATTATTTAAAGTGGAATTATGGACCCAAGTTTATAAGATGACAAAATAATTTGAGTTTCCGTTCTTACTACTCCGGGCCAACGTTGAATTTTCCTAAGAAGGTCTTCGAGAGTATTTGAATTTTTAGTTATGACAAGCAATGTATGCGAGCCATTACCTGTAGTACTAAAACACTGAATAACTTCAGAATTTTCTTCTGCTTCCAGGGTCACTTCTTTATAATATTGTGAAGATCCCGATATAATTGTAATTATTGCGCTTACATCTAGCTCAATTGCACTAGGGTTTATTATTGCCTGAAAACCTAGAATAACACCATTTTCTTGAAGTTTTCTTATTCGCTCTGTTACGGTTGGGACTGAGACTTTTATCCTTTCTGCAATATGGCTTGCAGACTCGCGACCATCTTTTTGTAGTTCTTTTAAAATTTGCAAATCAGTTGAATCAAGTTTCATTTGTTTTCTTTTTTTGATGTTTTTAATATACAAAAATCTGTTTCTAGAATGTAATAATTAAGGGTTTATAAAATTATTATTTTAAAAAAAATATAGATGTAGGTTGTCTTAAATAATTTCTTTAAAATTTTTAAAAGGTCCTTAAAATGAAGAGTTTTATTCTTTACCATAACCCCAAGTGAGGTAAAAGTAGAGGAGCCGTGCAGCTTCTAATAGAAAGAAAAGTAAGCTTTGAAATAATTGAATATTTAAAAGTAAAAATATCTCCAAATGACATTTTGGGCCTTTCTAAAAAACTTAAAATTCCGCCAAGGGGCTTTATAAGAAAAGGGGAGGCCGATTTTAAAAATAACAACTTAGAAAGATTTCTTCTAGATGATAGAAAAATGGCTGGTGCAATTTCAGAATTTCCAAAAATCATGGAAAGGCCAATTGCCGTATATGGAGAAAAAGCGATAATTGGTCGTCCATCAGAAAAAGTATTAAGTTTATTAATTGAGGAGAAGTGAAAATGAAGAAAGTTATAGCTTTATCGTTTTTATTATTTATTTTTAGTTGCGACCCTTTTGTTACTGAGTTTGCAGATATAAGTGAGGCTGAAATGTATGTTGCCGCAAATTCTTCGAATTCAGAACAACTATATAATGGAGGTCAAGTAAAAGTAGTTACGTGGAATATTCGTTTTGGATCGGGGCGTTTTCCTTTTTTTGGCGACTCCTGCGGAGATGAAGTTATAGCGGAGAATCAAACCATAAATACTATTATGAAATCTATAGCTGACACTTTGAATTCAATGAATGCTGACATAGTTTTATTGCAAGAAGTGGATATCTCTTCAAAAAGAACGGGTTACATAGATCAGGTTCAGTATCTTTTAGATAATACCAACTTAAATTATGGATGTTATGCGTCAATGTGGAAAGCTGACTTTATACCAACGGATGGAATTGGAAAAATAAATACTGGTAATGCAATTTTATCTAAATATCCTCTTACGGATGCTGAAAGAATTCAATTAAGTTTAAGAACAGATCAGGATGATCTTGTTCAATATTTTTATTTAAGACGAAATATACTCAAGGTTAAAATCCCATCTCTTTCTCAATCGGGAAAAGATTTCTACGCTGTCGATATTCATGCAACTGCATTCGCGACGGATGACACAAAAGAAAAACACATTTCTAAATATATTGAGGTTCTAAGCGATCTTGATGCTGGAAGTGCAATCTTTGTGAGTGGGGGTGATTTAAATTCAGTGCCTCCTGGCGCAAGTTTTGATTTTTGTCTTCTTGATAAATGCGAAGGAGAGAGGTTTATTGACTCGGATGGCTCTGAATCAGAATATCACTCGGTAGACTCTTTAGTTGGACCACATAAAGAAGGCTCTTTTTTTAATAATTTTGAAGGGGAACCAGATTTACTATCACCGCTTTATGACAGCTATCAAACGGCAATTAGTCATTCTGATGGCTCGAGCTTAGTCTCTTCTAATTTTACGCATGCCCCTAGTACTAGTTTTGAAAGACATGCAATTATGTACGATAGAAAACTTGACTACCTATTTACAAATGGGGTCTGGGTAGCTGGTTCCGGATATACCCATCAAGGGGCGTGGGAACTAAGCGATCACATGCCAGTGAGTGCTTATTATTTACCGGAATCTGAATAAGGAAAAGCTGTGAAAAAAATACAAATTCTATTAACAAATTTTTTATTCTTTAGCTTTTTATTTTCATCTGACAACTTTTGGTCGTCTCATTCTGCAAATTTATTAGAAAAAAACAGATGGGAAATCGGAATGTTCCAACCGTTTAGATATGGTTACTCTGAAAAAATTGAGTACAGCATTCACCCTATTCTATTTTTTGCAATGCCAAATATTTCAGTTAAAAAGTCTGAGAATACTATGTGGGGATTTAGTGCGGCAAGTCAATTCTCCTTAAACTATCCAACACCCTTATTAAACATGGTTTCCAGGAAAGGAATAGGCGGGCTGATAGACCCAAACCTAGAGGTGCCTCCTATGCTCGGACTGTCAGTTTCATGGTTGATGTCAAAAATTATTTTAGATTTTAATTTAACAATAAAAAATGGTCTTGATTTTGGCTTGACCTATGGGTCCTTAGACAAGCGATCCTCTATTGATCTTCCCCTGGTATACCATCGTTTAGGTGTCTATAATAATGGATGGGGTTATCATACGGGAATAGATATTCAAAAAGCTTTCATGGGTAAATTTGAGATATTATTTGATATTGATTTATTGCTTCTTCCGGATTTGGCAAGCACTCAAGCAAATCCAGACTTCAAAGGTCTGAGAGGTCCTTATTCTATAGAGCATAAGCTGTTATTGAGTTGGGTTAAATCAGATAGGTTTAAGGTAACAACCGGATACAAGTTTGTAAATGCTGAGTTTCCATTTGGTACTCAATCGAGGCTATTGCCCTATATTCCTTTGTCTGAAAAGTGGGTCCCTATAATTGAGCTTCAGTGGGCTGGGGTAAAAAAATAGATTTTTCTTTGCTGGTTTGATTTAGGCTTTAGTCGGATTTACTTTTTCTTTCCTCCTTATGCAGCCTTTCACTGAGTTAAAAACAACACTTTTGAAGTAAAGTATATACGGAAATATTTTTCTTGACTCATAACGAATCAACATCTATGTTTACCTAACTGTTTTTTGGGATATTGAGGATGCGAGATAGTATCTTCGTTATAATAGAACGTTTTGAAGTGGTGAATGTAAGATTCTAATGCCACAAGATCTTTTTTGTTCCCCAAAATATAAAATTTTTAATAAAAACTCTATAATGGAGGCTGTATAATGAAACGAATTATGTATTTAACATACCTTACTGCATTTCTATCTACTGGGTGGTCGCAGACAACAGGTAAACTGACAGGCTCAGTGCTTGGAGATGACGGATCAGCATTAGTAGGTGCAAACGTTGTTGTTTTGAGTACCGGATCTGGTTCATCTGCGGATGACGAAGGTGGCTTTACCATATTAAATATCCCTGCAGGTACTTATACTGTGTTAGCGAGTTATATTGGTTATGCTTCACAAGAGGTATCTAATGTTCGGGTAATGACTGGCTTAAGTACAGAAATTAAATTTTCTCTTTCAACAAGCTCTATAGAAGGGCAAGTCGTCCAGGTAGTTGCAGAGAAGCCGTTAATACAAAAAGATGAAACGTCTTCCGTAAGTACAGTTTCTAGTGAGCAGTTAAGAAATATGCCGATTAGGGATTTAAATTCAGTTCTGGCTACGGTTCCGGGTGTTGTTGTTCAGAATGACGAAATTCATATTCGTGGTGGAAGGAATAATGAAATTGCATACTATTTAAACGGTGCTGGAACAACTAATCTAGCCAATAGGTCAAATCTTGTGTACGTACCAACAGAAGCAGTTGAAGAACTTCAGGTGCAGGTTGGTGGTTATGATGCAGAAATCAGTGGTGCGAACTCAGGGGTTATTAAGCGCTCTCTTAAGAGCGGTGGATCTGAGTATGAAGGTTCTTTTTCTGTCCAGAATGATGGCGGGAAATCCGGTTCTAACTCGATGTTCGGAGATGGATATTCTTATGGGCATCAAACTGTTTTGGCTTCTGTCAGTGGCCCTTTATTACCGGGCAATGAAAACATTAAATTTTATGGTGCTGTAGAAAGCAGTAAAGAAGATGACCCATATGTTAAGGTCTCCAAGGGTTTTGGCTTTCTTAATCAGCTAGATGAGAGAACGGATAATAGCGCGTACGTAGATCAATTTGATCTTACTTGGAAAGACGGATCAACTCCTGGCGCAAAAGCAGAATTTACAAATTTAACTGGTACTGTTACATATGATGGCGGTCCAGTAAGAGCAACTCTCGGAGTTGTAAGCAATAGTGATACCCGAGCTTATGGCGGTGGAATTATGTCTCAGTTGCAGTGGGGTGGTGCTACAGTTAACACCCTTGATGATACTGCTGGGTATACAAATAGTTTTATGGTTGATCCTAGATACAGATCAAACAAAGGCAGTTCAATGATGACGATTGCGGAGTTAACGTACGCGTTGAGCTCTAACACGATCCTTCGTATGAACGTTAGCAATTTTAATCAAGAGGATGAAGCTAGTGACAGTTACTTTGGAACTGAATGGGAAAAGTGGGCTGACTCTACTGAAGTTCAGCAGCAATTAGGCTACACGGATACGGATGTTTCTGTACCGGTATTAAATGACGATGGAGATACAACCGGCTACACAACAACAACTTTTGGTTATACTCCGTTTCAGAGTCGCTTTTCAGAGAAATCTGATTACTTGGTAAATGGTATGTCCTTTGATAGACCTGGAACAATGGCAGGAGGTTATTATAAGAGAGCTTATCAGAAGCAGGGTTTTTCTGCGAGCTTGCAACACGTTCTTGGCAACCATGATTTTAAAGCAGGTGTGGACTATAGTAAGCACACTATCAGAGAATATTCTGCTAACCCATTTGTAATGAAATTAGCACAAGATGTGGGAACCACTGATTATACAACTTATGGTTCATTTGACAATATTCCGGCGTGGATGTGGAGACAGTATATTGATGGTTTTGGATATGATCATAATGGTAAAGAGGCAGATGGAACTGTTTCTTATTATGGATCTCCAGAGGGTCAAGCAGGTATAGATACTACGTACATTGATGGAGCAAAAACTCCAACCGAAATAGGTTTTTATATTCAGGATAAAATAGAGTTTGATGATATTATTGTTAATATTGGCCTCAGGGTTGATCAGCTTGACCCTTCAGAGACAGCACCGGCTGATGCAGGTGAGCTTTATTTCTCTAGTGTCTCAAAATATGTCAGGCCAGATTCATGGAAAAAAATTGAGCCTTACACTGAGATTCAGCCTAGAATTGGTATCTCATTTCCATTTACAGATAAAACAAATGTTTATGGTTACTATGGTCGTTTTTCTCAGTTAGTTGACCTTAATTCAATGTATTACACCGCACGTGATTATCGTACTCAAATGGGTGTTGGTGGTAATTTTTACAATGATCCAATTGGCTTTGGTTTAGAACCAGTTAGAACAACTCAATATGAAATTGGGTTTAAACAGCAGGTTTCAAATAATGCTGCTTTAAAAGTAACGGGTTTCTACAAAAATCAAAAAGGACTTATTCAAGCAGATCGATCGACGCCTACAGGTTTAGGCGATCTTGATACTCCGTATAATTATGTTCGGAATGGTGATTTTGCAACAACAAAAGGCTTAGAGTTTTCTCTATCACTTAGAAGGATGAGTGGTCTTACTGTAGAGATGAACTACACTGCAGCTCAAGCAGAAGGTACGGGGTCTGGAAGATCTAGTTACTTAGCTGCTCTTGATAGAGGGTCTATGCCGCCAACAATGATTAACCCGGTAGATTTTAACCAAACACATGCTGGTTCTATTAACCTAGATTACAGATTGTCTGGAACTCAAACATTCTTAGACGGATTAGGAAGCAACTTACTCTTTACTTTTAATAGTGGGCATGCTTTTACTTATGTATACCGCCCAGTTGGTGGACAGGTTAGTGCTTTTGATGCTGGTGTTGATTATATGGATGATACTCGTTCAAGACAAGCTCTTGAGCCTGTAGGTGCCTCTACAACTCCTTGGGTTTATAACTTAGACCTAAAGCTAGATAAAGACTTTACTTTTGGTAATTACAGTTTAAAAGTTTTTGCTAGAGTAAATAATCTTCTAGATCGTCGTAATGCTTTAAATGTGTATCAGGCAACTGGTTCAGCTTCGGATGACGGCTTCTATGGAAACGAAGTATATTC
>ENA-OSJC01001157-OSJC01001157.1-marine-metagenome-genome-assembly--contig:-NODE-1157-length-22436-cov-9.581958_pt1 | contig 22436 bp, 33 predicted proteins | sample MGYA00237885_ERZ534234 | MGnify/ENA primary metagenome ERZ534234 (study PRJEB26413, sample SAMN06343907) | marine metagenome | isolation source: coastal waters | place: Atlantic Ocean: West Antarctic... | reverse complement strand
ACGAAGCAGTTGTAAGCTGTGACATTCTTAGGACTTCCCATTGCTGCCTGTACTCTACCAGCTGGCATGTACCGTTGGTTAAGTAGGATATTCTTAAAGACTAAACGATGTTCTTCAGTGTCAGACATAGACCCTGCCTGTCTAGCACACGCTTCATTAAATGACTCATTAGGTAGTCGGTACTTCTGTGCATGTAAGTCATCACACGCCTGTACTTGTGGACCGTAAGAGTTGTGACCGATATTGTTATTCATTATAATCTACTTCCTTGTTGTGGTAGCTTTATTGTAACACATCTAGTGTGTACGTCAAGTGCTGATTTAATTAAATTGGTATACTTCAATTCGATTTGTGGAGCTATAATATCTCTACAGTCCGCAAAGGTTCTTGCTGTATCTATTGCATTCACGGCTGTTCTTGTTGTTCCATCTGGTAGTATAACTGTAAGAACTACTAAAATAATTTTAATCATTAGGTAAATCCTTCATCAAATACTGTACATCCATCCAGTAAAGGGGAGGTATAGACATAACATGTCCTCCTGCCCATACCCATTTCTTGTACTCGTAGTACGCTGTAGCTAAATTTCCAGCACCTACGTAGGCCAGTACAGTACGTGCAGTCTTAGGTGGTTCATTCCCCGGCATCCATAAGGTCATAAGATCAAGTCCTCAAGAGTAGGAGCTTTATAGTTCGGTCCTTTAGTGATCTTCCCATATTCGTTAAGAACCGGATTACCTTCATCGTCAAGCTTAGACATATTGCTACGATGCACCCTGTTGAAAGCAGGATTAAAACTGTCCACAATGGCACTAAAACTAACCACAGTCCCTGATAAAACATACTGTAAGTCACATAGCTCCTTTAGCAGCTTCGCCCACTGCTCTTTGTTAATCGGTTTACCTCTCTCAAGTTCCATCTGCATCGTCTGTAACTCTGCAACTACTTCAGTACACTCCTCGACTAAGAGCTTCTCCCGTAGCTGTAAGAGGCCCACACGGGGTTCAGCCGCTACGTCAGTACCCATAGCTTTATGGAACTCCTCAACCTTCTGCTCTCTAGTATAGTTTCGGCGCATAGTTATCCCCTGTTAATGTATTTTATGTACGTTGTACTTAGGTGTATCTGGTTTATCTATAAGCTTACAGCTGGTAAGTAATAGATTAGAGGCTTCCCATAACAGTGTCCACTCAGGACCCTCTACCTCGTACTTACACATATCAGCTACAATCTTCCTGAGTTGTTCCATCCGTTCCACTAAGGTATCCGGTGGGAACATAAACATTGGTGACTCTTCATCCATCATTATTGATGTCCTCTTCAATCTGTGGTTCAATGTCTACATCAAACACTTCACATAACTCAATCATATGTTCTTCGATCTTATCATCAAAGCGTTCAATGATGTCTTCACTGTCGATACCTAAGATATCACACAGTAATTCTGCATCAGCCAAAGCCGCTAGGCGTACTAAGAACTGGTTAGGTTGTAAAGGCATCAATAATGTCCCCCAAAGTATAGTTTCTAAACCCTTCCTTCTCACACCATTGCTTCATGTTTAACTTCCCACCCTTACGTACTCGTTTCGTAGGGTTATACAGTAGAAACACTAGCTCCTGTTTATGTGTATTCAAGCAGTCTCTAATGGCCTTGTACTTCTGGATGTCTCCTACTCTGAAGTATCCTTTAGCCTCCACCAGTATCTCTATGCCTGAGATGGTATGTGGTCCTATGAAGTCTGGTATGTAGTTCCTATGTGTTACATAGGGAACCTTCTTGGACTCATACGTACAGAGGTCTCCTAAAACCTCTGCCGCATGGGCCTCAAACTTGTTACGATAAGGCTTAGTCTTCATTAGACTTAGCTTTACTTGTTGTTACTGCTTTAGCTTTTGGTGTTACGACATCACGTATCAACGTCTGTGTCATACCGCCTGAGCCAGCTACGAAAGTGTTCCCGTGTAAAGTCCAGCCTTCATTAAGCATCTTACTTACAGTCTCTTCTAGTCGGTCTTGTCGAGGTGTTGTAACTACTCTATATTCAATCATGTTGTTTCTCCCTTAAAAGTTTAAATCAATCTCTGGACACACAGCGCCACTCTTATACTTTGGACGCTTAACTACGTGTGTCAAGAACTTAGGACCGGAGCCAGTGGCGTAGGCTTTTAGCGTAGGGTAGCAATGCTTTTTGTATGGGCAATAGCCACACATAGTAGAGAGTTTTAAGTTTCCTGACTTGCCATCCTCCACCGGGAAGGAACATTGCTCCGGCATATCTTCCCCGCCTGTATGCTTTTTTACCTCTTCAACACGCTCCTCAATGTCTTGAGAGAAATGTGAATGGTAAGGATGTTCCGTATCATCCAGATCATATTGACATACAGCAAGCTTACCGGAGTCACGATCCATAGCTAACCATGCCCACTTACGTTCACCTTCACTATGTGCGTATGCTTTAATCTGATCTATGTATCCAAAACTATCGTCAGCAGCTAAGGACCCATTCTCAAACTTAGTGATACCAAACTTAGTGGTAGACTTTACATCGACAACAACCCCGTCGATCTTACAGTCCATCGAGCCTTTGATACCACCTACGTTACATAGTTTCTGCTCATCAGTAACTGCATGTCCAGACAAACGAACGAAGAACAATAGCATCTCTTCGATCACATGACCATACATGAACTTGATTAATGTCTTGGAGTCAATCTTCTCCTTTGAATATTTGTTTAAACCAAACCACTGTTGACGCAGAGGCTTCCCTATGGAGGACATCCGTAGACCTGAACGTCCATTGTAGTTAGGCACACTAGGGGAGAACTCTTTACGCATCAAGTCCTTCATAGCCTCGCCAAACTTCTCAATCTCTTCTTCAGTGTCTACCCCCTTAGCACTGTTCTTGTTCTTCATTAATCGGTATACATCTTCTACCAATGTGTCTAATGTGTTTCCGCCCATGTGTTACCTACCTTGTATTCCCCATCTAAGGGACATCGCATGTTAAACTTAACGCCAGCCGTTTTGATACATTCTACAGCTAACCATCCGAATTGATCTGCTTGGTCTGCTCTGACCTCAGCCTGTATCTCATCATGGATATTACCTACCATGTTATACTCTATCTTGTATATCTTAGCATACTCATCTAACAGTGTCAACGCTTTTTTCATAACAATCGCACCAGCTGACTGCAATAGTGTATTAAGTGCCGCATGTGTTGATCTTACGTGGAGCTTCCGCCCGTCAAGTCCTTCAAGATACCCTCTAAGACAGGCTCGTTCAACGCGCTCTCGCAAATCTCCAAGACTTGGTGTGTTGCGGAGGAACTTAGCTTTAAGCTTCTTTCCATGTTTTGATGAGCCTCCGACAATGCTTCCGATTTTAGCATCTCCTGCCCCATAGAGGAAAGCATAGATGAAAGTTTTAGCTGAGTCTCTGTCTGGTAGTCCAGCAGATTTCTGGTTTGCTGTATGTACATCTCCACTTGTGACTTCATGTGTATATTCCTTATCATTCATATAATGTGAGAGCATCCGTAGCTCCAAGCCAGCAGCATCAGCACCGACAAGCTTGTATCCCTTCTTAACTATCCAGCAGCTACGACACTCCTTACCGTAGGGAGAGTAGCTTGATGGTACTTGGGCTACGTTAGGGCTACTGTGGGTCATTCTGCCTGTGACCGCACCTATAGAATTAACGTACCCATGTACTCTACCGTCTTCCGCTACTGCATCTAACCATGACTTAACCTGAGCGGTACGCTTCTGTATCATCAGGTACTCTGCAATCAATGCGGCCTCCGGTATACCTTTAACCTCGTTTAATGTATCCTCATCTACAATGATGGAGCCTTTCTCAGTGAACTTCTTAGGCTTCCACCCAAAGAACTGTAGGTGTTTAGCTATCTGTTGTCGAGAGCCTAAGGTAAACTCAGGCCAGTCAATACGGCTGAAAGCGCCCCATACATTAACCAGATCAGCCCCAAGGAACTTAAGACCAACAACACTAATTCGTCCGTCATTATTAACTTTAGGGGTAATCTCTTTAATAAACTTAGGAAGTGGTTTAAACCTTTCATGTACTTCCTCTTCAAGAGCCATGCGTTTTTCTTTAAGTTCCGCACCTAAATCCCTACACTTCGACTGATCCAGTAACCAGCCATTTTCAATCTGTGTCGATATAATATCCTGAACTTGATGTTCCAGATCAATACTCGTATTACCAAAGTCTGCCAGTTCAGACAGAAGTTCTGTGTAAAGTTTAGCTGTGACTTGTAAATCTTTTTCGCAGTACGTAACCATTTCAGGCGTGAGTTTAGTCCAATCATCGTGATCTCCTTTAGGGAAATTAAGCCTCTGTCCCCATGCCTTAAGTGAATGACCATCCTCTAGTGAAGGATTGTATAACCTTGAAAGGATAAGAGTATCGGTAATTTTTATACCTACGAAGCTTATTCCCAACAATCGTTCCATAGTTGGTTTGTCGAAGTCGATAAAGTTGTGTCCAATGATTTCGTCGTATGTATTTAAGCATGTCTGTATATCCTTTATGTCTTGTGTGTTAAACGGAGAGAGAAAGTTTCGTACCTCTCCGGTCCTCAGGTCCATCGTCCCCACCATCCACACTCTCGTAGCTGGTAATGCCGTGGTTTCTATATCTACTATAAGCTTTCGTGTTTCCAACTAATGTCTCCTCGTTCTTCATAGCTATGTGTTCTAGGATATGGCAGTTGGAACATAATACCACACATTTCTTAACTTCGTCAAGCACTTTCTGTGAAGGGCCTTTTCCTCCTCTCCAAGCAGCTGCTTCTAACTTCAGTTCCTTTTCTTCTGGGTTTACATGGTGAAAATGAAGTATCTCTCTTGGAAACTGTTCGTTACATATCTGACAAGTATGTTGATAATGCTCTCTCAAATACTCATTCATATACCCAACCCCTCGTTGATAGTTTTCAGCATTAAGGATAGACGTACAGGGCTTACATCTAGCATGTTTACCTAATAAACCCCCTCTAGCACAATTATTGTATTCATTTAGAGGCTTATCCTCACCACAATTAGTACATACTTTAGAACTCTTCATCTTCTACCGCCTTTATCTGTGGTGCTGTTCCTTGTACCATTCGGCCTGAAGCCTCCTCATAGTAGAGCCATCCTGCCTTACCTGTTCTACCTGTACGCCTACATTTGACCAGCTGTATCAACGTAGAGTTACGGGTGTACTCATCTTCAGCCATCTTATCCCGGCTCAGGAGGATCGTATTGAATGCAATCTGGTTAATACTACCGGACCCCTTCATGTCGTACTCATTCACATCATGCGGGTCTTTAGCCTGAGGCTTACGCATGTGTGACACGATGATTATAGACACCCCTGTCTCTTTAGCAAGCTTTAAACACCTGTCCATAAACTCATCGACAGCCCCATTCTCGTTTGACTTCACAGCTGCATGTAGTGGGTCAAGGATAATCACATCACAATCGTCACCAATAGCCATCCACCGCATCTTACTGAATAAGGTATCCGTATCAGAAAATCCTAAGTGTTTCAGAACTGTCACGTTTGAAAGCTTCTCAAAATCATCATAGTATTCTTTGTATATAGTATTGTCACGTTTCTCAGTAGGTACTAAGGCTATATTTTCGCCACTGTGGATTGATACAATCTTTTCTACAGTCTCACCTAGGTCACTCTCTAGGAACACTGCCCCAACACGCTTAGAATGACCCTTAGCCATGTCATAGAGTAGATTGAATACCATAGTAGTCTTACCTATGGACGTAAGCGCACCAATGACGGTCACTTCACCAGCTGCGATACCTCCATTCATCATGGTATTAAGTTCACCATATGCATCAGGTAGTGGTATGATTTCTTCAGTACCACGTTTGACAAACGCCTCCCAACACTCCTCATCACCAAAATTCACTACATCGACAGGCTTGTATGCTTTAGCCTCCCACCATGCGCTAGTGAAGTCACGTATGCGGCCTTTCTGTAGCATCTCTCCCGCATCCTTCAGTGGTAGAGAGACTACCTTAGCTTTACCGTGTGAAAACAGAGGGAGGATAGCGTCCGTAGCGGCCCTGCCTGCATCGTCCTGATCAAAACAAATGATCACATTCTCGTAGGTCTCAAGCCACTCCAGCGACTCCTTAATGTCCTTCACTGCCGCACCTGATCCACGCTTGATGCTTACTACAGGCCACTTACCGTCGAACATCTCACATACAGCCATAGCATCAATCTCGCCCTCTGTAATGGTGATAAATTTACCACCCTCACGCCAGATTTGTTGACCGAATAGACCTGTACCTTCAAACGTCCCTGTGGTCTTAAAGTTTTTACCGTCACATGTGCGGACCTTAGTGCCTACAATAGCCCCAGCAGAGTTAAAATAAGGATAATGATGCCTACTGATACTACCATTTTTATCTTGCTCCAGTGTTACCTTAAATTTATCTACGATATTCATACTTATCTTACGGTCTTTAATTGGTCCTGATGTACCTATCATCTCTATTCCTTTGACTTTGGTTGTTTGTATAGGCGCGTTGCCATCTGCAAATGTAGTGGTACTACACGCGAAACAATGGGTATTACCATCACTATATACAATCTGATTATCCCCTGTCTTATCATTACCGAAACTACGGCATGTAGGGCAGGCTTGTTTTAATACTACGTTAGTCATCCGACAGTGTCCTTAAATAAAGATGGGGATTTCTAGTGAAGGCATCCCCTGACCCACTGGTGCTTAATTTTATAGTCGTTACCAGCTTGACCGCTTTACGCTCGACTATCCTAGGGAGGTCCCTAGAAGTCTTCTGAACCCTCGACATCATGCTCGGCTAGTTCCAACACCTTAATCTTTTTAAGGTACGGGGCGGAGCCGTGTTGCGGGTGTGGTTTCCCTGCTTCCCAGAGAATACGCACCTTAGAACCATATGGGATATTCTTAGAGATACTCTCCCCATCTGTATCCACCACCTGAAACCCTTCGTACTGCGTAACGAACTTACGCTGCTTCTGGTTTTTGTATTCCTTAACCGTAACCCCTGCGTCCTCTAAAGTTGATACTTGATCATCCTCTATTGTGAGCATGATTGAATACTTCCCAGTGTCCTTACCGTTAAAGAATTCAGTTTCAGTTAAGTTCACGAAATTAGCAATGCCTTCTGTAATCATATCATTAGTTCCTTTGTTGGTTGGTTGTATCTATATTGTATCTTAAGTTTATTTGTTAGTCAAGTATTATCTGTTTGCTTCTTCTTCCTTTCGTAGTTCAAGTTCACCCTCGAATTGAGGGCAGTAATTTGGTTTACCATACGCTGAGTCAAGTAAGGCGCATGTGTACTGACCCATGCCCTTGTCATAGTATGCTAAAACCCTATACTCACATCCTTCACATTTATCACCTTCCATAAAGATATCTTCTACAATACCCCAATCATTCTTACTTGTCATCTTTCGTATCCTTCTAAGTAATTCTTAATCTGTCTTTGTGCGTCCTTAGCATTAAGTTCATTACGCATAGATTTGAATACCTTAGGCTTAGTGTACTTATTCATCAAGTACAATTCAGGGTCTTTCTTTATACCCCATGTAGGTACATTCATTTTCAACTTGATTGATTTACTCATAATATCACCTTATTGTTTTTCCTTAAGTATACTTAAGTAATCTTAAGTTAAACCTTATGTTTTCTAATTAAAGTATAACATGAATGTCTAACTACTGACTACTTAAGTATTCTATAGGATAAACTGATAAAGTCAATCCCCCTTATCAGTCAATAATACATCATCATGCCATTCATATTCTGATAGTGTCTTATTTACCACACCTGTGCACCTGTGACATACGTCTACAAATTCGCCTGTTATCCTGTCTTTAGCGACACTTTCACCAGTGGTTAGGTTCTCATTACATACTTTACATCTCATGATATTATTCCTTATCTATATTCAATGGTGTCTGTAGGACGTTTTAAGCGCCCTACAGAGCGTTATGGGGGTAGAGCTAACCTACCCTACCCTATTCTGCGAAACCGTCAGGATTATGTAGGTTTATATAAAAACCACCACGTTCCGCTAGGGCCTCTATGGTGTCCCAATAGTTTTCTTTAAACTCATCAGACACATATGTTAACGTTAAATTATCTGCTACGTCCCGTACATAACTATCGCCCATATCGTAGCCGCCGTATGTGTGATCACTTTTAACGGCAACCATCCAACGTGCGTATTCATTCTTAAATTCTTTTTCAGGCTTCTGATATGATTTCAGAATATGTACAATCGTATTCCCGAATACCCCTAAGCCCTCAAACGTAGCGTAGGGTGCTGTCTCTGGTTTACCTTTACCCATTAGATTTTTAGTCATGCCTATTGATCCTTATTCTTAATCAGCCATAACGCTGAAATTAATTCCCGGTAATCACTCATATACATATCACCTTCAAGCATCTCCATACCAGTCAAAGGGGACGTTAGAAGCTGCTCTAGTCGCTTTATGTACTCTGCATCATTACCATAGCTATTATAGCTTAAACGGTTTGGTGTTTTTAGTGTTCTTTTAGATGTAGTCATAGTTTTATATTCCTTTTTGGTTCATTAAAATATTAACATTGCCACAGATAGCATAGTAAAGAGGATTATACCAGCTAAAATATCAGTAATCATACGATCTCCCCCCGATTAAATAGCTCACTAGTGTAAGCATCGTATTCAGCAAACAATTTAACCCCGTAGTCCGTGGTGATCTTTGTGTGGGGCGCGTCTGTGTCCCATGTGGCCTTTATGTCTGCGATAGCGTACCGCAGAGCGCTTGTCGTCATTCTTTTTGATTTTTCAGTATATAGTTTTAACATGGTATGTTCCTTTTTGAGTTTATTAATGTTTTTTATATGAAATATTCTTAACGGTTTTATCCCAACACATGCGACAATCGCCACAGTTATTTTTACGTGTATAGGCTTTACATTCGTTCCCTATAGGCTCGGCTTTAAAGTGGACCGTGCTGGTGTTGTTAAAGCTTTTATTAGGCGCTCCATTAACCATTGCGGCGCTTAAGCGTATAACTAAATTATCCGGCATGAATTCAAATTGCTTAAATTCGCTTACTATTCCACGTTCACGGGTAGGTATCCAGTGTTGAATATGTGGTGTTAATGTAGCAACCTCGGCAATCATACGTAGCATATCTAATGATTGTAAATCACCTGCGTCGAACCATCTATGAAATCCATCCGTATTATACCTATTCAATTGGAAAACCATACTATCAATCCAGAATTGCCGTTGTGATTGCTGGAATTTAGCTAAATTAGCTTTCCACCCCTGATCTACACTAGGACGAAGCTTTTGTAACTTGATTGCATAACACTGGTTGCAGGTGGAGCCCTTGATTGACCTAAGTTTTGCGCCCACATTACATGCAAATGCATCAATGGCGTATGTGGTTCCGGGCATCTTACTGTTACCCGTGGATATCTTTCCGGCTGTAATTGCTTCTTTAACTAACATGCTGAAGTCTCCCTAGTTGGTGGTTAATTGATTACTTAAGGGGTCCTGTATGGATTGTCAAGACCCCTGCATGTAATAAATTACTCCATTAAATCTTTATGGTAATTGATTAAATACCCACGAGCGCCCGGCATTGCTGTAAACAATGGCTTTTTGTCCTTTATCCATACGTCCCCCTGTTCATTCATAATTTGATAGCCTAGGGACGTTTTAACTACGTCAAATCCTGCTGTTCTAAGCTGTTTTATAATGTTTTGCGTCTCTTTTTTAGTCCACATGCGTGTAGTCATTATATTATTCCTCCTCATTCAAGTGTTGGCTGATCTCGTACCAGTTAACGTTGCTTATGAATGCCAGTGCGAATTGCTTCGCTAGTGCATTACCATTAGACCCATGAGATACGGCATTCTCTGCTGTCTCTCTAAGTTCCAAGTGGGTTACCTCATGATCTACGTCCCAACCATCAAACAACTCAAGATGAACACTCCATGTTGCGTAGTTGGTCCAGCCGTTGAATTTCTCGTCTCTAATTGTCATTTATTTAATCCTTTGGTTATCGTGGTTAAGTTAAGTTAATTAAGTTAAGTGCTTATTTAAAGGGTCTCAACGTATTGTCAAGACCCCTTGATATAAATACTTATCCCATGTACTTTACAGTGACGGCATCTTGTTGGCTACTGGTGCCAGTGATATACGTAAGCACATCTAAGATGTATTCACTGCGTGGGCCAACTGTTTTGGCTGAGCCCTTTAGACCTTCGATAATATCGGCTGCATCGGCTGATGTGTAACCACACTGTAGAAGTGTTTCGGCGTACTGGTTTGCAGGAACTAAGATTGTTGGTAACATTTGCATTTGTTTGATCCTTAAGTTTGGGTTGGTTTGTTTCGATAAACCTAATATGGACCCATTGGTTTCTATAGTCAACAACTAAATGCAATTAAATGTAAATTAAATGTGTAACCCACGGTCACCAAGGGATACAGCCGTATCTAAAGTGCTGATGTGTACGCATGTAGTGCTGATGTTCGGGGTTAAGTGGGGTTAAGTGGGCCTTAGTAACCATAGATCATAATGCAACACTAGGGGTATCTGTCGTTGTCTTTATATATATACATCCAGCAGCACCTTTCTAGACAGCTGTATCATAGGCATCATATGGGCATTCTAAGGGGTGCTGGGGACGTATGTTCTCTAATGTGGGACCAGCGTAAGCACAAGTGGATGTTCTTTATTTGTTCCCGTGTTGTTCTGTAATGTTCTTGTCAAGCGCTAATGTATGTTATTGTATTACTAAAGTGTTGTGTATATCCATAATCATACACACATACACTTGCGCATACACCAGCATACTACACACAGACACTGTAGAATACATCTGTTGTACACAAGTTTACTGTAGTACACATGTGGTACTCTAGTACCCCGCTTTGTACACAAGTTTACTGTAGTTTACAGCTGTTTTACACTAGAAATCTGTAGTATCGCCTAGGGGGGGGACCCATGTGTTCTTATGATTATTATAATCACACTCAATAACACATCAGAAGCAATTTGGACCTACAGACACAGTAGAATTGGACCCATTAGAAATACTTATGTAACTAAAGCAAACTAACGCTTGACTTTAAAATTCAGCGGGGTATACATAAGTGTCTAAAGTGTCACAGGTAAACTTTATTTATCTTTATGTACCAAGGGGGATTGACTTTTGAAGCTAAATATGCTATAATATGTATATATTGAGTTAGACATACTTAAGACTACTTAAGCACCAAGAGTGTAACATTCAGGTTATACCCCCTGAACAAACACTAACAAACTTAAGTATACTTAAGTAGTACATATAAGTCTTCCATTATGTTGTTTTATTGGTATTAATAAAAGGATATATTATGGGTAAAGATAAGGTATAATAGTTGGTATGATTAAAGACAATAAACAAGACCCAGATTCGACACAGCCAAAACTAAAGAAGAAACCTCCCGGCAATCCTAATTTCAAGAAGGGTATGCCTTCATTAAACCCAGCGGGTAGACCTAAGGGTTCTGTAAATAAATACGTTAAGTTATCAAGAGAACTTATGTCCGATAGAGGACCTGAGATCGTACAGAAGGTTATTGATTTAGCTTTAGATGGCGATAGACACGCACTTAAGATGTGCATGGATCGTATCTTACCTACAACCAAGGCAGTAGAGATCACACATGATCATCAAGACCTTGGGATTAACATTATTATCGATAGTGTTAAAGCAATCAATAAACGAGAAGAAGAAGAATTTAAGACTATAGAAGCAGAGTACACTGAGTCTGTAGATGGCTGATCTTAAAGTATCCCTCCATGATGCACAGATGGAAATCTTTAGATCAGAGAAGAGATTTAAAGTGGCCTCATGTGGGCGAAGGTTCGGTAAGAGTTACTTAGCTGCTTGGATATTAATCATCAAGGCACTACAGTCGGACTCTAAGGACGTATTCTACATAGCCCCTACATTCCAACAGGCTAAAGACATCCTGTGGAGTATCCTTAAAGATATAGGTAGGGACGTAATTAAAGCTGCACATGAGAACACAGCTACCCTTACTTTGGTTAATGATCGTAAGATTTACCTTAAAGGTTCCGACAGGCCAGATACTTTACGTGGTGTTGGTTTAGCTTATGTAGTTATGGATGAATATGCTTCGATGAAGCCAGAAGTGTGGGAGATGATTATTCGTCCTACATTAGCAGACGTTAAAGGTGGTGCTTTATTTATCGGTACTCCATCCGGTAAGAACCACTTCTACAAGTTATGGCTTGATGCACAAAAAGAAGAACTAACGGACGAATGGGAAGCATTCCAATTTAACTCTACAGACAATGAGTTTATGGACCCTAAAGAAATTGAGGCAGCTAAAGCCAATATGTCTACACAGGCATTTAGGCAAGAATTTGAAGCTACCTTTGAGTCCTTTTCAGGTGGTGTCTTTAAAGAGGAGTGGGTACGTTATGTTGACGATGATGAAGTCTTTGGGGACAAAACTAAAGAACAAGGCAGCTACGTGTTATCTGTTGATCCTGCGGGGTTTGAGAATGCTGAGAAAGATCGTGGTCTCAAAACCTCTAAGCTTGATGAGACCGCTATATCTGTGGTTAAAATCGTAGGTGACACTTGGTTTGTAAAAGATATATTCCACGGTAGATGGGGTATTAAAGAAACTGCACAGAGGATTCTCGATGCAGCAGAAGACGTTAAAGCCACTACAGTAGGTATTGAGGCAGGAGCATTAAAAAATGCAATCATGCCCTACATGGAAGACTTGATGCGTTCTAAGAACAGATGGATTAACATTACCGATACAAGACACGGAGGCCGTAAGAAGCAGGATCGTATTGTGTGGGCATTACAAGGAAGAATGGAACATGGTAAGATTAAATTTAGGAAAGCGGATTGGAACCATCATTTCGTATCTCAAATGCTGGACTTTCCCAGTTCTCTTTCCCATGATGATCTTTTGGATTCTCTAGCCTATATTGATCAAGTATCAGTAGCTGACTTTACAGCCTCTATAGAGATAGATGATTATGAAGTATTTGATGTTGTATCAGGGTATTAAATTTAAAGGTAACATAAATGGCAAGTGACTCTAAAGACCTCGCATACAACGATCCTCAAGCACCTTTGAGTGCTTGGGTTATTAATCGTGTAGAACAGTGGGAAGATCACAGGGACAGCAACTATGCCGACAAGTGGGATGAATACCACCGTATCTGGCGTGGTATATGGTCCGCTGAGGACAAGACTAGAGGCGCTGAGACTTCACGTTTGATCTCTCCAGCCACACAGCAGGCCATTGAGTCCACTGTAGCGGAGCTTGAGGAGGCTATATTTGGTCAAGATAAGTGGTTTGACCTACGTGATGATATAGCTGACCAAGACCCTACTGACGTTAAGATTATCAGGGTCAATCTACAGGAAGATTTAGAGAGAGCTAAGTGTAAGAATGGTATAGTTGAGTGTCTACTTAACGCAGCTATCTATGGTACAGGTATAGCTAAGATTAGTGTGGACGAAGGTACACAAAAGACCCTTAAAGAGTCCCCTATCCCCGACACTTTGACTGTAGATACAGTAGTTTACGAAGAAGACTTAGTTACAGTTCGCTTAGAGCCTTTAATGCCACAGGAATTCGTCATTGATCCTACTGCAACAACCATTGATGAGGCCTTAGGCGTAGCACAGATCGTAATTAAGCCTAAATACGAGATTATTGACGGTATTAAAGAGGGTATTTACGACGATAAACCCTTAGGATCATACAATAAAGCAGACTTTGGCTTTGATGTAGAGAACGCTAGTGTCTCGACTGATGACGATAAGGTTAAGATCACTGAATATTGGGGAAGAGTACCTAAAAAGTTCCTATCCAATAATGCAAGCTTAGGTGATGACTTTGATTATGATGATGATGAGCTAGTCGAGTCTGTAGTCATCATAGCCAATGATTCTGTGGTCCTACGTGCAGTAGAGAACCCATATCTGATGGGTGATAGACCATTTGTAGCCTTCCAATTAGACCGAGTACCTAAGAAGTTCTGGGGTAGAGGTATTGCTGAGAAAGGCTATAACCCACAGAAGGCTCTAGATGCCGAGCTACGTGCGCGTATTGATACCTTGGCACTCACTACCCACCCTATGATGGGTGTGGACGCTACACGGCTTCCTAGGGGCGTTAAGTTTGAAGTTAAAGCAGGAAAGACTATCCTAACCAACGGTGATCCACGACAGACACTGATGCCACTTAACTTTGGTTCCTTAGCAAACAGTACATTCACTGAAGCATCAGAATTAGAGCGTATGGTACAGATGGGTACTGGAGCAATCGACTCTCAGACTTCAGCAGCCGCTAATCCACGGAACGGGACTGCTTCAGGCATGTCTATGATGCAGGCTGCGTCCATTAAGCGTCAGAAGCGTACCATTATGAACTTCACAGAGAACTTCCTAATACCCTTTATTAAGAAATCTGCATGGCGATACATCCAGTTTGATCCACAACGTTACCCCGCTGGAGACTATAAGTTCATTGCGTACTCAAGCATGGGCATTATGGCTAAAGAGCTAGAGATGACACAGATGATACAACTATTATCTATGACACAACAAGGAACTCCAGCCTTTAATCTTATGTTATTGGGTATCTTTGAGAATAGCTCAATGACTAATCGTGATGAGATGAAGCAAGCCATCATGCAAATGAACCAACCTGATCCTAAGCAACAACAGTTGCAGGAAATGGTTCAACAGTTGGAGCTTATGAAGCTACAGATTGAGATTGAAGAGATGAAGGCTAGTGCCACTCTGGATATGGCTAAGTCAGCTAAGATACAGAATGAAATGCAGGAAGGTCAATCAGAGAAAGTAATCATCAAGACACAGATGGACTTTGCTGAGAAGATGGCTAAGATTGAAAACTTACGTGCCACTGCACAGAACATACAATCAGAGACCATGCGTAATGCCCCTGAAGTAGAACATCTTCAGTCTGAAACTATCCTTAACCTAACTATGGCTAGAGCGAAAGCGCAGGGAAAATGACAAAACCAGCTAAAGGTAAAGCAAAAGTTAAAATTACTTCATCCGGTCAAAGAGTTTCTTATGGACAAGAAGGTCCCGCCGCAAAAGGGGGACGGAGAGTAAAGCCGGGGACATCTAAAGGTGACGCATACTGCGCTAGAAGCTTAGGTATAAAAAAAGGACTATCTAAGAAGAAACAAAATAACCCGAATACACCCAATAACTTATCACGTAAAAGATGGAAGTGTTCAGGAGCTAAATCAAAGTGAACGATCAAGAATTTTTAGAACAACGTCTAGACTTATGTAATAACGAAGCTTGGGGCCTCTTCATAGAAGAGCTTACCTCTATGGCACAATCGTTAGAGAACATAAAAAACATAGACGAAGAGAAGACCCTCTTTTTAAACAAAGGGGCGGTAGGTATACTTGATATGATAATAAATCTCAAGGGAACTACCAGACTAGCGTTGGATCAATTAGACCAAGAGGCCTAACTCCAGCATAATTTTAACTCCATAATCTTTATAGACGGAGGATTTGCAATATGAGTAGTGTAGTTGTTGAAGCGGTACAAGAAACCCCAGAGCAAGCGGCAGAGTTTACGGACATTAATGAGGCTCCTGTAGAGGAACAACCCATTGAAGTACAAGAGGAGGCAGAATATGAACTCCCCTCTAAATTTAGCGGTAAGTCCACTAGGGACATTGTTGCCTCATATGAGAACCTAGAGAAAGAACTAGGACGAAAAGGCCAAGAAATAGGCGAGTTGAGGAAACTAACGGACGGTATTCTACAACAACAACTTACCACTAATCAAAGCGGAACAGAAGCGCAATACGAAGAAGAGACAGATTTCTTTGATGATCCTGACGCAGCAGTCAATAAGGCCATAGAAAGTCATCCTCAGTTCCGTGAGTTTAAAGAGCAGCAGGCTTTACAGCAAGCCAAGGCTACAACTCAGCAACTCGAAACAGCGCATCCTGATTACCTTGAGGTCATTGGTGACCCTAAGTTTCAGGAGTGGGTTAAGGATAGTCCTATACGCACACAGCTTTATGTATCGGCCCATAACTATGATCTGAACTCAGCTAACGAACTACTAGGTAATTGGAAAGAACGTTCACTTATTTCTAATACAGCAGTAGCTGAAGCGGGTAAAGAAGCAAAGCGGACCGCAGCACTAAAGAATGGGAAAGGTGTATCAAGGACATCATCTGAATCCACAGCAGGTAAGAAAACCTACCGTAGGGCTGATTTAATCAGACTCCGCACAAACGATCCAGAACGTTATGAGTCACTGCAAGAAGAAATTCTTTCAGCGTATGCAGACGGGAGGGTTAAATAAATTAAACATATAAAGGAAGTTAAATTATGGCATTAGGCACAGCAGGTCAAACAATCACAACAGCTGCGAATTTTATTCCAGAGTTGTGGTCAGACGAAGTTATCGCAGGATACAAGAAGAACTTGGTCCTAGGTAACTTGGTAACTAAAATCAACCACAGTGGCAAGAAAGGTGATACGATTCATATCCCCGCTCCTGTCCGTGGATCAGCTAACGTTAAAGCTGCGAATACTCAAGTCGTACTTAATGGTGATACTCACGGTACGATCAACTTGAGCATCGACAAGCACTATGAATACTCAGTTGTAATCGAAGATATTGTAGAAGTACAAGCTTTATCTTCAATGCGCCGTTTCTATACAGACGATGCTGGTTACGCTTTGGCTACTCAGGTAGACAATGATATCTTTGCTTTATGCGAAGGTTTGCAGGGCGGTACTGTAGGCGGTACTGGTACATCATTGTGGGAGAAAGCAGTCATTGGTGGTGATGGTACTACAGACTTTGTTGGTGGTACTTCTAACGCTTCTGACATCTCTGATGCAGGAATCCGTGGCATGATCCTTAAGTTGGATAATGCTGACGTACCTATGAATGACCGTTGCTTGGTTGTTCCACCTATCGCTATGAACGATATGTTGGGAATCAACCGTTTTACTGAGCAACAGTTTATCGGTGATGGTAGTGCAATTAAGACAGGTAAGATTGGTTCCATTTATGGAGTAGATGTGTTTGTCTCTAGTAACTGTCCAACGGTTACGACTACAAACTCCGTATCTGTCCGTATTGGTGCGTTCTTGCAGAAAGATGCTCTAGCTCTAGTCGAGCAAATGGGTGTCCGTTCACAGACACAATACAAGCAAGAGTACTTAGGTGATCTATTCACCTCAGACACTCTATACGGTGTCGGTGAGTTACGTAACTTATCAGGTCTTGCGTTCGCAGTACCAGCAGCCTAACTAGGAGAACTATAGATGCCCATGTATAACTATGTATGTAAAAAATGCAACAATGCTCAAGAGGAATTTAGGTTCTTGTCTGAGCGGGAAGACATGGGCATTTGTAATGCTTGTGGCGGGGAGACTTCTCAGGGAGTCTCCTCAGCTTCAAACATCCACCTAGATGGTTCTAATCCTGACTTTACTTCAGCACACAGTAAATGGGTAAAGAGACATGAGACCCAAGGTAACGGTATTAGAACTAAAGAATAAAGAAGACTATTGACTTTTTACGTATAATATGGTATACTAAGGAAATAATACAATGATCACCATGCAGGACGCTTTAGAGGATACTTCAGACTCTTTAGACTTAGAGCATATAAAGAATAAGATCACCTCAGCATATCAGAGAATGCTTGAGCAAGTCTTTAAGAAGGACAATCCAGTAGGTTCACCAGAGAAACTAGCGGAGTTTATTGAGCAAAATTCCCTTAACTTTGGAGAGCAGACAGGAGACTTTGATAAAGACTCAGTAAGTATTGATAATCTTTTAGATAAATTACTTGACGATGAAAACCTTAAGCCTATAGCTGAGGATCAAAAGAGTAAATTACAGTCTCTATCTACAAAACATAAGAAAGAGAAATTAGGAGGCTTGTTTGTATAATGAAGAAACCTAGAATTAAACCAATAGTTAAGCCGTTTCCTAAGAAGAAACCACAGTCCGCACAGCAAGCTAGAACCGCTTGGTTAATTGAACGTCGATTGATATCTTAATGGGGAATGATCTATGAGTAATTACACAGTACAAGTTTCATGGAATGGTAAGGATGCTTTATCCACTTCAGACCCAGAGAAGATCATCAGTGGTGACGATCTAGCTACGGAATTTACTGCACTTCAGACCGCTGTAAATTCTAAAGTTGATACTACTTCCGGTACAACTTCAGGCCATACTCTTATTAATCCTATAATTAATACAGGTGTAACGGGAACAGCGGTCCTAGATGAAGACAACATGGCATCTAATAGCGCAACCAAATTATCTACTCAACAATCCATTAAAGCTTACGTCGATGCTACAGCTACTACTCAGTTATCTACATCAGCAACTCTAACCAATAAAACTTTAACTTCACCTGTAATAAATACTTCCGTTTCAGGTTCCGCATTTTTAGATGAAGACAATTTTTCATCAAACAGCGCAAATAAATTAGCTTCTCAACAATCAATTAAAGCATACGTTGATGCTGCCGCAAGTTCAGTCGATGCGGACGGTGCGGAAGTTAGTGCAGCGGCTGCTTTAGTATCAAAGAATGCTGCCGCAGCATCGGCAACAACAGCTACAACCCAAGCAACACTCGCAACTAACTATGCTGTTAAAGTTGACGGGGTAGCCGCTGGTAGTGACCACTCAAGTAAGGCTTGGGCAGTCGGTGGATCAGGGATTACATCTACATCAGGAAAAGGTGCTAGTTCTGAGTGGGCCTCTAAGACTTCTGCAACAGTTGATGGAACTTTATTTTCTTCAAAAGAATATGCTCTTGGTGTCCAAGGATCAAACGGTGGATCAGCAAAGCAATGGGCTTTAGGTGGCGGATCAAGTTATACAGAAGGAACAGCGGTAGCTGGCGGTGTGTTTTCTGCTAAGAAGTATGCAGCTAATGCGGCGGCTAGTGCAGCAGTTGCCGCAAGTGGTCAGATATATTCCACTGTTGTAAACCAAACAGGTGCAACTCTTTCTCCAGCGTTATCAGCAGATGGGACTTATTACTTATGTGATACATCTTCTAACAACATTACGGTTACACTCCCTGCTATTGGTAGTGACGAAGGCGTTAAGTATGCTTTCCAGAAAACATCTGCAAGTAACTCTTTAATCTTTGCACGATCTGGCTCAGACACTTTAAATGGTTCAGCTTCTAATATTACGATGACGGATGTTAATGCACAAATTCAGTTTGTTAGTGATGACAACAGCCCTGACAACTGGGTAGGCGTAAACCTTTCACAGATTACAGTTGGCACTGGCTTAACTAAGACAGGCTCAGTAGTTGCCATAGATCAGACCCACCTAAAACAAACGATAGCCATAGCGTGTGGCGATGAAGTCACAGCTACAGCAGCAGCTACAGCGGTAGTTACATTCCATATGCCTTATGCTTTCACGCTCACTGGAATCAAAGCTGGCGTAACCACAGCCCCAGTTGGATCAGTTCTTACAGTCGATCTGAATGAAGCAGGTTCTACGTGTTTGACTACGAAGCTCACTATAGACGCTGGTGAAAAGACCAGTGGTACGGCAGCTACGGCAGCAGTCATTGGCGGTGCAGGGCCAGCGTTAGCAGACAATGCGCTTATGACAATCGATGTGGATGGAGTCGGATCGGGAACGGCTGGTGCTGGACTAAAAGTGTATTTAATAGGATACGCCACATGAGTTTTATAATGCGGCCTGTTAGGTTTGCACCTACGGGGTATATCATCGAAGGTAGTGGATTATTTGATGGCAGTAGTGGGTTTCTTACTGGTGATATTGGGTCTGATGATACAGCAGGAAATAAAAAGTACCATGCTCACTTTATTCTAAAGTATACCGGAGTTGGGACTTCAATAGAACTATTGAGTCAGATGGCAGATGCAAATAATGGAAGCCGTATTTTTATTAGTGACAGCAAAGTTGGCGTGTATGTAAAAACATCTTCTTTAAAGATATTTGCTCAAACAACAGCGTTGTTGCGTGATCCGAGTGCATTTTACGTTATAGATATTTTGTACGATTCAACACAAGCTGCTCTTGCCAACGGAATTAAAGTCTATGTCAATGGATCACAGGTAGCAGTTGCTGGCACATATAATCAAAATACAGACCATTACTTTTACGATGCGTCATATACACGACACCTAGGTAGATATGCAGTTTCTGGCTCTTCATTTTTAAATGGCTATTTAGCTAGAGCGTTTTTTAATAATGGCGTTAATTACGCACCTACAGCTTTTGGAGAAATCAAGGATTCAGGGTTTTGGCAAATAAATGAAGTTAAAGATATCACGTATTCATCGTCGGGTTTCTTATTAGAAGGCGGAGCTAGTGTAGCTGCTGGTGCTGATATCTCCAGACCAGACGCTGGTTATGCTCAGAATGATTCAATACCGACGATGACCGGAACATCTGCACCAAGTGGTGAAGCTATATTTGATTCTGAAAGTTCTCCAACTTACGCAGCATGGAAGGCATTTGATAAAAGCACTGCAACACGGTGGGCTAGAAACGCAGCGGGACAAGCTGGCTGGATTGGTTACGATTTTGGAACTGGTAAAGTTATCAAGAAGATGATCTTTACTGCTCCCAATTCTAGTCATGGTGCTGCTTACGGTGAGATGCCAAAGAATTACACACTTCAAGCTTATAACGGATCAGCTTGGGTGACTCTCCAAACAATTACAAATGCAGCTTCTTACGCGGCAGACGAGAAACGAGTCCATACTTTTACTAACACGACAGCTTACAATAAATATCGAGTTAACATTACAACGAGTCATGATGGCGCTAACTGCACGATGGGCGAACTTAATATGTTTGAAGGGGGAGACGGTGTGAACCACTTCACCAAGACAGGCACAATCACAGCCACAAATGACAGCCCGACTTCAGGAGATGCCTCATAATGGCTAACGAATACGGAAATTATTGTACGCTTAATCCTATCGATGCGGGGTCTGTTGTCACTCTTACTAACGGTAATCAAACGTATGCCAACTCTGGCGGTGCATCCGGTGTCTGTAGAGCAACAATAGCTTTACCTGATACGGGCAAATGGGGGATTAAAGTAAACTACACAGGCACTAGCGGTACTGGCTACGCTGGCTTCATTGAGAACTCATTTCCTATTGGCGACAACAACCCACAGAATGACACCACAAGATCATATTTAAGCTATGATAGTAGTGGTGGGGTGCGACAAGATGGTGCCACTGTGTCAACAGAGAGTTCCTTCACTAATGGAGATTACTTAGAATTTTTATATGATCGGGATGCCGCAACAGTAAAGATTTACAAGAATACTACCCTCGAATATACAGCGACGAGTGTGGGCGCGGCTGCTAAATTCTTCCATGTTCATTCAGTCTCCTGGGTAACTGAGTTTGATTACACACCAAGCGATAGTACGTATAAAACACTATCAACAGCCAACCTACCAACCCCATCCGTAATCAATTATCAAGATGAATACTACATTTTAGCTGGAATAGTTCACACCACTGGCACAACAACAGACGTTCATCTTCCTAAGACGGTCAGTGGTGGCGCTATGGTGCGGATTAAGCGTACTGATGCTACAGGTAGCTGGTATGTGTTTGATACGGTTCGTGGAGCTAATAAGTTCCAGTTTTGGGACACAACAGACCCTGAAGACACTTCAACCTTTGATGATCAGAACCTAACAGGAACGACCTTCACAATTCCATCTGATATGGCTACTGGAACGTATCTTTTAGAGTGCTTTTATATGGGTAGCTACTTCCAAATAGATTCCTATACAGGTAATGGAGCTAACAGGACTCTATCTTTTGACTCAACATTAGATACTGCTCCGGGATTCATGGTTTTCCACCACAGAACATCAGCATCGATAGAGAAACTTGCCTACCACGTAAGCACAGGGAATGGTAAGCATTTGCAATGTGAAGCAGCGGCTGTGGCTGGAACTAATGCTACGTTTTTAAACAACACAAGCCCAACTACAACTACTTTTAGGTTGGGTACGATGGACAATGTAAACGCCAATACCAAAACATACATAATGTACGCGTGGGCGAACAGCGGCTTGTATTCGTTTGGGATTTACGACTCAAACCTAAGTTCTAACGGCCCGTTTATACCGCTTAATGGAAGCCCTGCAACATTCGGAGCCAAGAGAAATGACGGAAGCTGGAATTGGGTACAGGCTTCACAAATATTAGGTGATAATGAGAACTATCAGTATCTTGAAAACAATAATACAACAGCAGTTAATTCAACAGCTACTGTAAATGAAGTGGATTTCTTATC
>ENA-OSJC01001155-OSJC01001155.1-marine-metagenome-genome-assembly--contig:-NODE-1155-length-22462-cov-3.089926_pt1 | contig 22462 bp, 21 predicted proteins | sample MGYA00237885_ERZ534234 | MGnify/ENA primary metagenome ERZ534234 (study PRJEB26413, sample SAMN06343907) | marine metagenome | isolation source: coastal waters | place: Atlantic Ocean: West Antarctic... | reverse complement strand
CTTCACCGGTGCTGAACCTGCGCCGGACCTTGTCGCATTGGCGCGCACCGGCAACTTGGGCGAGGCATTATTGCAATCCATCACAACCTTTAACGCGGGCTTGGCAGGTGACACCGGCGCGCTGACCGCCACGCTTGCTTTCTGGCGGTTCGTCGGGCTCGAAGACGTGGCGCGCAAAGCCGCACTGCAAATCCTGATCCTTGATCGCACGTCATGATTCCAGCGAATCAGCCCATGGCCCATTGGATCCAATCCTTCCTAGAGGCCCAAGCAGCCGAACTTGACGCGGCCACAAATACCCAACTGGCCTATGCCCGCGATCTGGCCGATTTTTCCGGCTGGCTTGCCCCTAAAAACCTGCATTTTGCCAGTGCGACCCAAGACGATATCGAAGGATATCTGGTTGATTGCGATGCCCAAGGATTGGCGGCGTCAACCCGCGCGCGGCGGCTGTCAGCGATCAAGCAAATCTACCGCTTTGCATTTGAAGAAGGTTGGCGCGACGACAACCCAGCCATCCGCATCAAGGGGCCAGGTAAATCCAAGGCTTTGCCCAAAACCCTGTCCATAGAAGAGGTCAACCGCCTGATTGATGCAGCCAACGACAGCCGCGATGGATTGCGCAATGGCTGCATGATGGAACTGCTTTATGCGACGGGCATGCGCGTGACCGAACTCGTCACACTGCCCACCAGTGCTGCGCGCGGTAATCCGGCCATGCTTTTGGTGCGCGGAAAAGGCGGTAAAGAACGCATGGTGCCGCTATCGCCGTCAGCCAAAACCGCAATGGCAGACTGGCTTGTTGAACGCGATGCGGTCGCGGAAACTGGGCGCTTGGCTGGCAAAGCACCGTCCAAATTCCTGTTCCCATCGCGCGGCAAAGACGGGCATCTGACACGGCACCGGTTCTTTGGATTGATCAAAGAATTCGCCGTCGCGGGCGGCGTGTCGCCCGCCAAAGTAACGCCGCACACGTTGCGCCACGCCTTTGCCACACATCTGTTGGCTGGTGGGGCTGATTTACGGTCGATCCAAACCATGCTCGGTCACGCCGACGTCGCCACAACCGAGATTTACACACATGTTTTGGACGAACGACTGACCGAACTGGTGATGCAGCATCACCCGTTGGCGCGTAAATCCGACGACTGATCTTGATCGCCCCCTGACAAGCCCCCATAACAAGTAGAGTTTTAATGAAAGTGAACGATGGATTCCTCCCTATTTGACGGTGTGTTTTGGGTCACCGCTGGCGCGATATTGGTGCTGCTTGTACTGTCTGGGTTTTTCTCAGGCTCTGAAACCGCACTCACGGCGGCGTCACGCGGCAAATTGCGCACCGCAGCCGATAAAGGGTCGCGTGGCGCCCAACGCGCCCTTGAAATAACCGACGACAACGAGCGGCTAATCGGCTCGGTTCTATTAGGCAATAACGTTGTAAATATTCTGGCAACGTCCCTTGCAACGGCCTTGCTTACAAAGGTTTATGGCCAAAATGGCGTGGCTGCAGCGACGCTGATTATGACGTTGTTGGTGCTCATCTTTGCCGAAGTTTTACCAAAAACCTACGCCATTACAAACCCCGAAAAAGTAGCCTCAAAGGTCGCCGCACCGATCGGGATTATCGTCTTCACATTCGCGCCCATCGTGGCTGCAGTGCGGTTTTTCGTGCGCGGAGTATTGTTTTTGTTTGGTGTACGCACCGACCCTGACAGCCACATTCTTGCAGTCCGCGAAGAAATCGCGGGGGCACTGCAGCTGGGCCATTCCGAGGGAATCGTCGAAAAGGAAGACCGTGACCGGATTTTGGGCGCACTTGACCTGAACGAACGCACAGTCGAGGAAATCATGCTTCACCGCTCTGGCATCGAGGTCATCAACGCTGATTTACCACCCGAAGAAATTCTGGCGCGGTGTCTGCAAAGCCAGCACACCCGCCTTCCGCTTTATAAAGACGATCACGAGAACATCGTCGGTGTGATCCACGCCAAAGACCTGTTGCGCGCCATGCACAAGCTGCTTTTGGGCGGAACCGTTGACGCCAAAGCGCTTGCGGATTTCGACATTCTATCTGTCGCGATGGATGCCTATTTTGTGCCCGAGACGACAACGCTTGGAGATCAAATGCGTGAATTCCTGCGGCGTAAAACCCATTTTGCGCTGGTCGTTGATGAATACGGTGGGCTGCAAGGCCTGATCACGCTCGAAGATATCCTCGAGGAAATCGTAGGTGAGATCGCGGATGAATTTGACGAAGATGAAACCGATCAGATCGAGGCAACATCAGACGGTGCCTTTATCGTTGAAGGCGGCATGACATTGCGCGATCTTAACCGCGCCCACGACTGGTCTTTGCCCGACGAAGAGGCAAACACCGTCGCTGGATTGGTCATTCACGAGGCACAAATGATCCCCGTTGAAGGCCAAGTATTCTCGTTCCACGGCTTCCGGTTTGAGGTCTTAGAAAAGGCAGAAAACCGGATCGCCGCGTTGAAAATCCGGCCACTTTGATCAACGCCCTTTGAAAAAACCACCCAGAATGCCGCGCACAATGCGGCGTCCTGTGGTCCCTTTCAGCTCTTTCATCACGACGTTGGCCAAAGAATCGCCAAAACTATCGCTTTTGGACGACCGTCGCGACGTGCTGCGCGATGTGGTGCGACCACCATCGTAACGTCGGGCTTTCTTAAACTCGCGCTCTTTTTCTTCTGCAGATTCCTAGGCGGCCTCTGCAGCTTCGGCCTCAGCGGCGGCAGCACCGGCACGTTTTGCCAGCATCTCAGAAGCGCTTTCACGATCCAGCGTGATGTCGTATTTACCCGCCATGTCGGACCCAGCCATGATGGCCACACGGGTTTGTCGATCAATCGGGCCAAGCTGCGACGACGGCGGACGGATTAATGTGCGCTGGACCACCTGCGGTATACCTTTGCGGTCAAGGAACGATGTCACTGCCTCGCCGGTTCCCACCTGCTGAATGGCCTCAGCCGTGTCAAAATCGGGGTTATCGCGGTAGGTTTCGGATGCTGTTTTCAGCTCCTTGCGGTCCTTGGCGGTGAATGCGCGCAGCGCGTGCTGCACACGGTTGCCAAGCTGGCCCAACACATCATCAGGAATATCAGCGGGGTTTTGCGTGACAAAATATACGCCAACCCCCTTGGATCGGATCAAGCGCGCCACTTGTTCAACTTTATCAACCAACGCCTTTGGCGCACCGTCAAACAACAGATGGGCCTCGTCAAAGAAAAACACCAACTTTGGTTTGTCAGGGTTGCCGACCTCTGGCAGTTCTTCAAACAGTTCTGACAGTAACCACAACAAGAACGTCGCGTACAAACGCGGACTGCCGATCAGTTGATCGGCCGCCAAAATGTTAATTTCGCCGCGCCCATCAGCGGTGACACGCATCAGGTCGGACAAATCGAGAGCAGGTTCGCCAAACAGCGCCGCACCGCCTTGGTTTTCCAGCACCAACAATTGACGCTGAATGGCCCCGACGGACGACGACGCCACATTGCCGTACCGCAACGACAGGTCCTTGGCATTTTGACCAACCCAAAGCATCAGCGCCTGCAAATCTTTAAGATCGAGCAACGGCAACCCGTCCTCATCGGCTACACGAAAAGCAACGTTTAAGACGCCTTCTTGCACGTCCGTCAGTTCCATTAGGCGCGACAAAAGCAACGGTCCCATCTCGGCGACAGTGGCGCGGATCGGGTGACCTTGCTTGCCGAACAAATCCCAAAACGTAACCGGATAGCTGTCGTATTGTAGATTAAGCCCGATGGTTTCGGCGCGTTTCATAAACGGGCCATGCAATTTGTGATCAGGGGTGCCCGCCACAGCTAGACCAGACAAATCACCTTTGACGTCTGATAAAAACACAGGCACGCCCGCAGCTGAAAACCCTTCGGCCATAATCTGCAACGTCACGGTTTTACCAGTACCTGTTGCACCCGCCACCAAACCGTGGCGGTTGGCTTTGTCCAAACGCATGGCTTGCGGTGCGCCATATGCAGGCCCGCCGCCGCCGATAAAAATGTCTTCCGTCATGTGCTTGGCCCCTTTGGAAATAATTCTGTTGGCCCAAAGTACATTCTTAAGACTTATCCGCCAGTATAAACGCACGGGCCGCGGTTCCAACATGTCCCCCGGGGCTGCGCCCGCTCCTCCCTGTTAGACTTGCCGTGCCTTTGGGCACGGCTTTTTTATGCTTTCGACAAGCGACTGTCACATGAAATGCTAGGCAGTTGACCTCGTTCCATTCATTTCGTAACATTCGTTAAATTAGTCGGCGAAGTTCGACAGGGAGAAGACGAATGGGGGTCCTGCGGGGCCCTTATTCTATGGAATAATCCTTGCGCGAAACGCCGCCCACCACTGCGTATTTGTCACTGACATCGTATCTGTCCCATGATACATCACCGCTAATTCGAATTGCTAGGAATGACAGAATGTTGCAATTGTTAAAGCCACTCGCCATCGGCGCGCTGATCCTCGTTGGCGCACCCGTCATGGCACAAGAAACGACCACAGACGTCGAAACCGACGTGGGTTCGACACCTGACTTGAGCATGGGCACTGAAGTGACCGATGCGGCGGCCGTCGGTACCCCCTACATTCGCGAAGCATTTGGAGATTGGGCGCTACGGTGTCTTGTTGCCGAAGAAGGCACCGCTGATCCTTGTCAGCTTTATCAGCTTTTGAATGACGAAGATGGTAACTCTGTTGCGGAGATCAGCATGTTCCCGCTGCCAAGCGGTGGCCTTGCGGCGGCTGGCGCGACAATAGTTGTTCCTCTTGAAACGCTGCTGACGGAGCAGCTACAGATCTCTGTCGATGGGTCGCCCACACGTCAGTATCCGTTTACATTTTGTAATCGCGCAGGCTGCGTCGCACGGGTTGGCTTTACCGCTGAAGATATCAGCCAGTTCAAACGCGGCAACGCAGCGACCTTGCGTTTAGTGCCCGCTGCATCACCAGAAAATCAGGTTGTCTTGAATATCTCGCTTTCCGGTTTCACAGCAGGCTATGCCGCATCCGCTCAGTAAAAAAGTCATTGGTTGAAACAAAAAAGCCGCCCCTGTGCATGCCGCGGGCGGCTTTTTCAGTCGTTGATCTATTGTGACTTACATTTTGCGCAGGGCAATCACGGCATTCAACCCGCCAAAGGCAAACGCGTTGGACAACACCACATCAACATCAGCATCGCGAGCCTCGTTTGGCACAACATCAAGCGCGCATTCAGGGTCAGGTTCTTCATAGCCGATCGTCGGGGCAATCACCCCTTCGCATAGCGCCATCAAGCAGGCCAACAATTCCACAGCGCCCGTGCCACCAATCAAATGACCATGCATCGATTTGGTGGATGAGATCATCAGCTTGTCAGCATGCGCGCCAAAAACATCTGCAACAGCGGCACATTCAGTCTTATCATTCGCAGCCGTACCTGTGCCATGAGCATTGATATAGCCAATTTGATCGGGATTAACTTTGGCATCTTTCAAGGCGCCCGCAATCGCCCGCGCCGCCCCTTGTTTGGACGGCATGACTATATCTGAAGCATCCGACGACATGGCAAAGCCGGCGACCTCGCATAAAATATGCGCGCCGCGCGCCTTGGCGTGATCATAGTCCTCAAACACGAAAACGCCCGCACCTTCGCCTTGCACCATCCCGTTGCGGGTCGCTGAAAACGGACGGCAAGCATCCCGAGACATCACGCGCAACCCTTCCCACGCTTTGATCCCACCAAAGCAAAGCATCGATTCAGATCCACCTGTGACCATGACCTTCGCCATGCCAGATCGGACCATGTTGAATGCTTGCCCCATGGCATGGTTCGACGACGCACAGGCAGTGGCCACAGTAAACGACGGACCGCGAAGGTTGAACTCCATTGATACCTGCGACACCGCAGCATTGTTCATCAGCTTTGGCACGATGAACGGATGCACACGGTTTTTGCCTTCTTCATAGACAACGCGGTAATTCTCATCTTGGGTATTCAGCCCACCGCCGGACGTCCCAAGGATGACGCCCGATTGGTCCGCCAGATCACCTGCAAACACCAATCCCGCTTGGGCAATCGCTTGTCTGGCCGCCAGCAGCGTAAACTGCGTGAACCGATCATAAAGGGCTATTTGCTGGCGGTTAAAATGCGTGGTTTCATCATAGTCGCGGACCTGTCCGCCTATCTGGATAGACAACCTGTCTACGTCACGAATGTCCAATGGACCAATGCCACAGCGGCCATTTTTCATCGCATCAAACGTAGCGGCTACATCGTGACCTAGCGGATTGATCGTGCCCGCCCCTGTGATGACAACGCGGCAGGGCATTCTAGGCTTGCTCCGCTTTCAATTTGTCGACAGCCGCAATGATAGATGCAACGGTCGAGATATCAAATGCGCTTTCACTTGGGTTATTTGCGTTAAACGGGACAGTGATATCAAACGCCTCTTCAATCGCGAAAATGCTTTCCACAAGGGACATGCTGTCGATCCCAAGGTCATCAAGAGAATTTTCCAACGCGACATCGGACGTCTCGAGCATGGCCTGCTCAGCCAAAATTGCGATCACTTGATCTTGGGTCGTCATATTTTAATCCTGCAAGCTATTGATGCTGATTTAGTCTCTCTCGTCGGGTTTTGTTACCGCCTTGCGACGAATATTCGCTTGCCGCAATTGCCGCTCTCGCGCACGGTAGGCAAGCATCTGTTGCGCTGGGTAGCCCATCATAAAGCTGCCAGCAGGCACATCAGACAACACAATGGCAGCGCCACCAATGACACAATCCGCGCCCACAGTCAGGTTATCGCCAACCCCCGATTTACCACCAAGCACAGTTCGGTCGCCAATACGCGCGGACCCAGCAACGGCCGCCTGCGCACAAAGCAAACAGTCATCACCAATTTCAACATTATGGCCGATTTGCACGAGATTATCGACCTTTGTGCCGCTCCCTACAGACGTGGCGCGGATCGTGCCTGCGTCCACAGCACTATTTGCGCCGATCTCAACATCGTCACCAATCACCACACCGCCCAACGAATGAATACGGTGCTGGGTCGGATCATCAGGGGCCGTGAACGGTGTTTTGCCCAGCGTCTTGCGGCCAATTTCAACATTTGACGGGGTCGCTGTGACAAAGGAGAATCCGTCGCCACCAAGCACAACATTGGGCTGTAAAACAACTCGGGAACCAATTAGCACGCGGCGCAAGATACGCACACCCGCATGAATTTGCGCATTGCCACCGATGACAACACCGGCGCCAATGCTGACATGTTCGGCGATCTGGCACAGATCACCGACGACGGCGCCGGCGCCGACTACAGTAAAATGGCCAATTGATACCCCCTGCCCGATCTGGGCACTTGGGTCGATCACGGCATGTGGACTGACTCCCACAATGACGGGTGCGCTATCCATCATCTGGGTCAGGCCAGCCATAGCCAGACGGGCGCGCGGGGCTTCAATCGCGGCCTCAAGCCCCAATGCTTGCCAATCGGCACCCGCCCACACAACTGCCGCGCGGGCTTGGCCTTGCGCCAACGCATCGCCATATGCAGGCGACATCGCAAGCGCCAGATCATCAGGCCCCGCAGTTGCAGGTTCCGACAAGCCAAAGACGGACAGATCAACGGCGCCGTAAGCCTTTGCCCCCAGCGCCGCTGCAATATCTTTGACAGTCTGTGTCATATATCAACCCCGTATTCGGGATCAGACTTAGCCTTGAACGGCGCGGACTGCTACCCCTTCACGGGCCAGCGCGTTCCAGATCCGTGAATCGCGGTTATAGATGTCACGACGGAACTGAAGCCCCCCCGTCACATGTGTAAAAGCGGTGCGGTATACGATATGAACTGGAACTGGTTGTTGCAGGTCCACCCGTTTTTCAAGACCCGGACGCAAATGCGCCTGAAAGAATCCCTCTGGGTCGCTTTCTTGCTTGGCCAGCAACGCATAGGCAAAATCAAACGGATCATTCAAACGCACACAACCATGGCTAAACGCACGGACTTCGCGGCCAAACAATGATTTGGACGGGGTGTCATGTAGGTAGATGTTGTATTTGTTTGGAAAGATAAACTTGACCAAACCGAGCGCGTTGCCCTCGGACGGCCCCTGACGCATCGAATAAGGGAACGTCTTTGCGGTGTACGCGTTGAAATCAATTGCCCCGCGCGACACGATACGGCCACGGCTATCTGTGACATCCAGTTGGCTGACGGCATTCGCGTTACTTTGCAGTAACGGCAAGTATTCTTTGGTGATGATAGAGCGCGGAACATACCAGCTTGGATTGATGACCATGAACTCCATGACATCGGAAAACTCGGGTGTTTCACGATCCTTTGGGGTGGCCCCAATAACGGAGCGGGTCGAAAACGTGACGCGGTCATTATCGACAATAGCGGCGGTAAAGTCCGTCAAATTGACCCAAACGTGGCGCTCACCGCGGGGGCGGTTGATCCAACGTTCACGCTCCATCGCAACAATGACAGACTGCAATCGGCTGGCCATCGGGATATTCAACTGACGCATGGTGCCGGAACCAACGGTGCCATCCACGACCAACCCATGAGCTTGCTGAAACCGCTGTACAGCAGTTTGGATCGCAACATCATAAGTCTGCGTCGCCGTCCGCTCTAAGAAACCCATTGCGATCAGTCGGTTACGAAGACTGACAACCTTGTCGCCTGCAGCACCGGGCGCAAGCGAATTTGCATTCACACTGGGGCCCCAACCGCCGTTGCCAAGCATCCGCTCAAGCCGCAGCTTTTCACGCATCAAGCGGGTGTATTCTGGGGAACTAGGCGGCAAAGCCCGCAAAAAACCCACAGGGCTCGACTGTGCAAAGGCTTGCAGCGTGCCAAGACGAGACCGGTAAGGAACTTCGCGCGCAATTGCACTGACGACAGCTGACGGGCGCAGCATGCCAGTTTGGATGTCGCGGGCATAAGACATGAACAAGCGGCTTAGCTCGACTTCCATGCGACCTTGGTCAGCGGGTGTTGATGCGGCGCGCAACTGCGCCATAAGCGCGTTTGCATCATATTTTGCGGCTGGCAGGCCGTGGTTTGCAGCACTCGCAAAAGCTTCCATTAAGGCGTTGCGGCGGGACCGATCGGCGGTGCCGCTCCAAATACCCTGAAATTCACGGGCGCGGTAAAACGCAGCCAAATCTTCATCACGGGCAGCGGCTTCGGCGACGGCTTGGCGAAACGCGGTAACTTGGGCGGCTGCCGGAGCGACAAAAACCGATAGCAAAAGGCTGGCGGTCAAAAATAACCGGATGGTACGTGATGATAATGATATGAACATAAGTCCCCCCACAGAACAAAATCGGATATTTCCGCTCCAAAATGCAGCAGAAACGACGCCGAAGTATCGGAATTCAGTACCACAAAAGTCCATTCACAAACCCGATAGGTGTGATTTGTTTCTAAAGATTGTTGCGCCAACGCACATGCATAAAGGCAACATCACAAAAAATCCTTAAAAAGTGCGCAAAATTTCGCCTATTACCCCCTTGTTTACCATGGCTAACCAAAACAGGGGTTGGTCAACGAATCATCCTATGCAATAAAACGCATACATCTGGGGATAGATGACAACGCCGCGGTAACGCGGGACTAAATTAAGCGACGGGACAGGCGCTAAAAACATGAAAAAAATCGGCTCTACGGGCGTGACCCGGCGTGGAATTTTGGGTGCATTTGCGGCAACGGCCGTTATTGCAGCACCCACATATTCAAATGCAGCAGGTTTCCTGCGCGGCGGCGGCGATGTGCGCCGTATCCAGATGTTTTCTGGTCGGACAGGCGAACGGCTCGATACGATCTATTGGATTGAAGGCGAGTATATCGGCGAGGCGATCCGCGAAGTGAACACCTTTATGCGTGATTGGCGAACTGGTCAGGCGATAGATATCGATACGCGGACCATCGACATTATGGCAGCAACTCACAATCTGATGGACGCCAACGAACCTTATATGATGTTGTCTGGCTATCGGTCACCACAGACCAATGCAATGCTCCGCAGTCGATCCCGTAACGTGGCGAAAAATTCGTTGCATGTGCTCGGGCAGGCCGCTGATTTACGCTTGAACGGACGCTCTACGGACCAGATGTCACGTGCCGCAAAATCAGTTCGTGCTGGTGGTGTCGGTCGTTACCGTGGATCAAACTTTGTCCATATGGATTGCGGACCGATACGCAGCTGGAACGGATAACCCACAAATACTTAGCGCATAAAATTGACACCCTACAGGGTGTTTTTTTTATGGGAGATGTTCAAAGTTATTGGTGCACCCTACAAGATTCGAACTTGTGGCCTCTGCCTTCGGAGGGCAGCGCTCTATCCAGCTGAGCTAAGGGTGCGTTGGGCAATCTATAACTTGGGCAAACAGATGCCGCAACGCCCTAATGCAACGCAGGTCGGTTAAAACCCATCCTAAGAAAACAGATCATGGCATAGCTCTAGCGCATCAATCAGTACATCCACCTCGTCGGTGGTGTTGTACATTGCAAATGACGCGCGGCAGGTTGCCCCCACGCCCATATGTTCCATCAACGGCATCGCGCAATGGGTCCCTGCCCGCACCGCGACACCCTTTTTATCAAGCACCGTTGAGATGTCATGGGCATGCGCCGCACCTTGCATGGTAAAACTGAATATTGCGCCTTTGGTTGCCGATTGGCCCTGCACGTTCACCCAGTTCAACCCATCAAGCCGATTGCGCGCATAGCTGCAAAGATCAGCCTCATGCGCCGCAATCGCACCCATGCCAATGTCCATCATGTAATCCAACGCAACACCAAGCCCGATGGTTTGCACGATCCCAGGGGTGCCCGCCTCAAACTTCATCGGTGCATCATTATAAGTGACCGTATCGCGGGTCACATCTCGGATCATGTCGCCACCACCCATAAATGGGCGCATCTCGGCCATACGGTCAGGTGCAACGTAAATAGCACCAGACCCCGATGGCCCGTAAAGTTTATGGCCAGTAATCGCATAGAAATCAGCGCCAATATCGGTGACATCGACAGGCATATGCACGGTGGATTGGGATCCGTCGACCAACACAGGCACGCCTTTGGCATGCGCACCGGCGCAGATTGCTTTGACATCAACCACGGTGCCCAACACGTTGGACATATGGGTGACGGCGACCAATTTGGTCTTGGGACCAATCGCCGCGATCACGGCCTCCGGATCAAGATCACCTTTGGCGTCCACATCGACCCACTTGATCACTACACCCAGACGCTCGCGCAGGAAATGCCAAGGCACGATATTTGCGTGATGCTCCATGATCGACAATACGATCTCGTCGCCCGCTTGCATGCGCGGTGCGGCCCAAGCGTAAGACACCATATTGATGCCCTCAGTTGTGCCAGAATTTAAAATGATGTTGTCTTCAGACCCTGCATTCAGGAAACGCGCGATTTTGGCACGCACACCCTCGTATTTTTCGGTCGCAATGGTGGACAGTGTGTGAAGACCGCGATGAACATTTGCATATTCTTCGGCGTAGGCCGTGTTAATCGCATCAATGACAACCTGCGGTTTTTGCGCTGACGCACCATTATCAAGATAAACCAACGGCTTACCGTTCACTTGACGGCTAAGGATCGGGAAATCGTTGCGAATTTTGAGAATATCAAACATGACTATATCTCCAACTGGGCGCTCACGCCGATCACTGTTAGGAAGAATCCAAAGCCAAATCCAATGCCAAGCATGGCGATCACAATAGTCGCCAACGCGCGCGGTTGACTGTCAAAGCGCTGCGTTTCATTCACGAATGTCACCAACACTCGAAGCAACGCAACAAGGCCGACAATTGACAAAAGTCCAGCGGCACTTGGGCTAACAATAGATACAAATGCCTGCACGCTACGGACACAAAGCGCCGTCATTTCCAACCAAATCACGGCTGCAAATGCATGCGGAAACGTCGACGTCCCACCAAGCATGCGGCCCGTAAGATACAACACCATCGTCAAAATAATCAGCACACAGGCCATTATCAGACCATACGCCATCGGGCTGGCCCCCAAGGGCAACATGACTGGCGATGATATGAGACCAACCAGCAACACAAGCAGAACGCTCAAGATACTGACCAGACCGACGCCCATCCACAACGTACTGCGTTCATAGGTTTGGTGCATAATTCGTCGTGCCATCAGCTCAGGATTAACCAACGTGAGCCAAATCAATGCAAAGAAATCGCGTGCAACTATCATCAGCTGCGCCCAGCTTCGCGTTGGCAGCTAAACCAAATGACGATGAACGACAGCAACCACAATGCCCCAACCAAATTGGCCCCCGTGACAGGGCCCAAAAAGCCTGCCATCAAACCGTAAAGCAAGGCCATCGGCGTGGTCGCCAACAATGCCCAAAATAGCGCCAGACGCGCACTGTACCAATCGCCCTGCCCGCCAAAAACTTTGGCGACAACATGCGCTACCGCGGCAATAACGTAAAACATCAACGGCCAAACCATCAGCCAGCCCAAAAATTCATATGCAATCAGCCTCGATAATTCGGGTGCCTCGGCACCTGTCCCGTCAAAGCCAGCAGCAAGCCGCGACAGGCGAGGCCATTGAGCAATGAAAATCACGATGCATGCGGCCATCAGATAGGCCAACGCACGATCTTCGCGTTGGCCTTGATCCAATAAGTCGCGCATCACTGCGCGTGGCCCGCGCCAAGTGCGCATGATATCTGTGGTGACTGCCATTAGCTACGACGCGCCAACCAGCTATCAAGCCGGTCGCGCAAATCATCAACCAACGCAGGGTTGTCGATCTCTTCCAGCGCCTCTGCCAAGAATGCCAACGTCAAAAGATCAGTCGCCGCTTTGCGCCCAACGCCCCGTGATTGCATGTAAAACAGCGCATCTTCGTCAATGGCGCCCGACGTGGACCCATGCGAACAAATCACGTCATCGGCGTAGATCTCAAGCTCTGGCTTGGCCAAAAATTGGCTGTCACCATCCAACAAAAGCGACTGACTGATTTGATAGCCATCCGTTTTTTGCGCACCGGCCTTGACCAAAATCTTGCCTTGGAACACGCCAACAGCACCGTTGCGCAGCACCTTTTTGAACACCTGACGGCTTTCGCCGCGCAGACCGTCATGGGTGATGAAGATGGTGTCATCATGGTGAAAATCGTCGCCGTCGCCAACGCAAGCGCCCGCCACATGGGCCACAACATCATCGCCAAGCAGTTCAAGAATGCATTCGTTGCGAGTCATGGTGCCGTTTGCAGTCAGAGTAAACGACTTAAACAGACCATTCGATGCAATCCTCGCAAAACAATGAGTTACAGCGCGACGTTCATGATCACGACCTTGGGCACGGACATGGTGGAACGCGCCACCTTCGGCCACATCAACCTCAAGCACTGAATTAAACCGCGCAGCAGCCGGGCCCGTTTCAAGCAAGGTAACTTCGGCACCTGCCTCGACACGGACGACACAGTGCAACATTACATCCGATGCCTCGTCGGCGTGCAGATAAACCAAGCTGATCGGCTTGGCGGCTTTTCCGGTTGCACGGATCACAACGCCGTCGGTGGCAAACGCCGTATTCAGCGCCGCCAAAGGACGCGCAACAGGCACCTGCCCACGAGCTTCCAATGTGCCATAAAGATCGGTCGCCCAATGAATATCCGCAGCTGCGACATCAACCAAACGGTCAATTTCAACGCCTGCGCAGGACAGATCATCAGACCCATCTGCATCAAAAACACCGTCAACAAACACGATTTTAACACTGTCGACACCCGCAAAAAGCGGGCTATCGTCGCTATGGAACACAGCCGCCGCGATCGGATCAGCCTGCGTCAGGCTGATCGGGTCGGTGTATTTCCAATACTCATCACGCTTGTGCGGCAAACCCATTGCAGCCACGCGGCTCAACGCATCCTTGCGCGCAACGTCCAGACCTTCGGGCAATGTCAGCCCCGCCAATCGGGCCTGCGTTGCATCAGATTTCAGCTTGGCCAATGCCATTACGCCACCTCTGCCAGAATGTCGGCATAGCCGTTGTTTTCAACTTCCAACGCCAGCTCTGGTCCGCCTGATTTCACGATCCGGCCATTGGCCATAATGTGCACAACGTCAGGCTTAATATGGTCAAGCAAACGCTGGTAATGCGTGATTACAAGGAAAGACCGCCCCTCGGACCGCAATGCATTCACGCCTTCGGCCACCAGCTTCATCGCATCAACGTCCAGTCCGGAATCTGTCTCATCCAAGATGCACATCTTTGGCTCAAGCATGGCCATCTGCAAAATCTCGTTGCGCTTCTTTTCGCCGCCCGAAAAACCAACATTGACCGGACGCTTAAGCATCTCGGCGTCGATCTTCAACGCCTTGGCCTTTTCGCGAACGACCTTCAGGAATTCACCCGCTGACATCTCGTCTTCGCCGCGCGCTTTGCGTTGGGCATTCACCGCTGTGCGCAGGAAAGTCATATTCCCGACGCCAGGAATTTCAACAGGGTATTGGAACGCTAGAAAAAGACCCGCAGCAGCGCGTTCTTCCGGTTCCATTTCCAGCACGTCAACACCATCAAGCGTGACTGATCCAGCCGTGACTTCGTAACCATCTTTACCCGACAAAACATAAGATGTCGTCGATTTACCAGACCCGTTTGGGCCCATAATCGCATGGACCTCACCTGCGCCAATCGACAGATTGACACCTTTCAGGATTTGCTTGTCTTCTTCTTGAAGTTTGACCTCTAGGCCTTTGATTTCCAGCATATTTAAATCTCCTGCGGGGCAGCGGAATGTGTTGAAACGGCAAAATCCCCACATGCGAAAACGCATGCAAGGCTTTGAATGACGGTGCGCGGTTGCGCGTTAATTAAAGTGTATATGTCTCGCCCAGCAACATGATGCTGTTGGGTGTTGTTGTGGCTTGAACTTGGCTTACATATGCGGTCGATGTGACCTGCGATACGGCATCGGGAAACATCCAAACTGCGTTGTGTGCGCTTGTCATCATCAATGCAATGCCGGCCACCTGTGCACCAACAAGAAACATTGTTTTGTGCCGCATCAGCATACCCAAAACGACGGCAAGAATGGCCGCGATGCCGAACAAAGCCAGCTCTGACGGCGGCACGAGGCCCAAACGTCCCAACATCACCTGTACGGCGATATAAGCTAGACAACCGATCACAACCGACACGGCCACTCTGGCGGGACCAAGGCGCTTGACGCGCTTGCGATTGATGAACGTGTTGGACACGCGCTTGGGGACGTTCATCTTCAGCTCGGGGTCGAAATACGACACATTGCACGGATCGTTGATCCGATTGATGCGTGCCTGAAACCCGTCTGATTGTGCTGCCATCGCCATTTGCGTCATCTTCCACATTAACTTCTGCATTAATGTTTGGATTACCACTATGGCCGGAATGTGACTGGGTCGGGGCGATGCCGCGACATATATGATTTGTAATTTGCCGCACTTAGCCCACGGACCCTTCGAGGCTAATCGCGACCAAGGCTTGAGCTTCCATTGCAAATTCCATCGGCAAGGCCTGCAAGACTTCTTTGCAGAACCCGTTAACCACCAAGGCAACGGCCTCTTCTTCGTCCATTCCGCGAGACCGGCAATAGAACAGCTGATCGTCGTCCACCTTGGATGTGGTCGCCTCGTGTTCGACGCGGGACGAATTATTCTTCACCTCGATATACGGCACAGTATGCGCGCCGCACTTATCGCCAATCAGCAAACTATCACACTGGGTATAGTTGCGGCTTTCCTTGGCTTTCGGGTGCATCGACACCAGACCACGATATGTGTTCTGGGCTTTGCCCGCCGAAATCCCCTTGGACACGATGCGCGACTTGGTGCGCTTGCCCAAATGCACCATCTTGGTGCCCGTGTCGGCCTGCTGCATGTTGTTGGCGATGGCGATCGAATAGAACTCGCCTTGGCTGTCATCACCGCGCAAAATGCACGACGGATATTTCCACGTCACAGCAGAGCCAGTCTCAACTTGGGTCCACATGATCTTAGCGCGGTCACCACGACAATCGGCGCGCTTGGTCACAAAGTTATAGATACCACCAACGCCGTTTTCATCACCAGGATACCAGTTCTGCACGGTCGAATATTTTACTTCAGCGTCTTCTTCGATGATAATCTCAACAACAGCCGCATGCAGTTGGGCGACATCACGTTTGGGCGCAGTGCAACCTTCAAGGTACGACACATATGACCCCTTGGCGGCAATGATCAACGTACGCTCAAACTGGCCCGTGTTCTCGGCGTTAATGCGGAAATATGTCGACAGTTCCATTGGGCAGCGCACGCCTTCAGGGATGTAAACGAACGACCCGTCCGAGAACACAGCGCTGTTCAGCGTTGCATAGTAATTGTCCGACGGTGGCACAACTGTTCCCATGTATTTCTTGACCAGCTCGGGGTGATTTTCAATCGCTTCACTGATCGAACAAAAGATCACACCAGCAGCAGCCAGCTCTTTCTGAAACGTGGTGCCAACAGACACACTATCAAAAACAGCGTCCACCGCGACCTTGCGGCCCTCAGCGGGCATATTTTCCGCGCCTTCAACACCGGCCAAAATGGCCTGCTCTTTCAACGGGATACCCAGCTTTTTGTAAGTTTCAAGCAGCTTTGGGTCCACATCATCCAATGATTTTGGCTTTTCGGCCATGCTTTTTGGGCGGGCATAATAATAGATATCCTGAAAATCGATCTCAGGATAATCAACCATCGCCCATGTCGGCTCAGACATGTTTTCCCAACGTGCAAACGCCCCAAGACGCCAATCAAGCAACCATTGGGGTTCATTGTTCTTGCTGGAAATCAACTTGACGATATCGGTGTTCACACCCTTAGGGGCGTAATCCATCTCGATCTCGGTGTTCCAGCCGTATTTATAGGTGCCAGACAGGGCTGCTACTGCATCTACTGTGTCCTGATCCACGCCATCCTTGACTTGCGTCTCATCCAAAGCGGTCATGAGTGTCACCCTTTAATCTGGCCACGCACAACAGCGCGGGCGTATGTATCTGTCCATGTCTGCGCAAATCGCAAAACATTGTCTTCGCTTGTGTCCGCCCCCAACGATACGCGTATAGCGCAGCGGGCTTGGTCACCGTCGTATCCCAGCGCGGCCAACACGGGGCTGGCCTTCACCTTGCCGCTTGAACAGGCCGACCCTGCGGAAATCGCAAATCCCGCAAGATCAAGCGCCATCACTTGGGTCTCACCCTTCCATCCAGATGCGATAAAACAACTGGTATTGGGCAAGCGGTCCTGATCCTGTGATACAAAAATAGTGTCCGGCGCAGCAGTCTCAATGGCCTTTTCTAGAATATTTCTAAGTTGCGCAACCCGATCCCACAGCCCAGCTGCCAAATCAGCCTGCGCAGCGGCACAAGCAGCGCCAAAACCGGCAATCCCAATCACGTTTTCAGTGCCCGACCGGCGGCCCATTTCTTGGCCACCGCCCTTAATTTGCGCGGCCAAATCCGTGCCCGCAGGAAAGATCAGCGCGCCAACACCCTTTGGGCCACCAAATTTATGTGCGGACAGAAATACCATCTGCACACCGGCCCATGAAAACGAAAACGGCACCTTGCCGAACCCTTGGGTAATATCCGAAACCGCCAAACCTTGCGGCAATGCCTGCACCAATCCAGTTTCAGAATTGGCCAATTGCACAACAGACCGCGGCGGATCGTCGACCACAACGCGGCCGTCCAACACCTGCAATGCAGGCTCGCACCACGCAGCGACCGCCGCATGCTCTAGCCCCGAACACAACAAACCACGGCCCGCCAATGCCAGCGCCGCCGCCTCTGTTGCACCAGACACAAACACAACATCAGCACCTGACGCGCCAATGGCCTCAGCCACCTGCGCGCGCGCAGTTTCAACCAATCCCTTGGCGACGCGGCCCTCGGCATGCACAGAACTCGGATTGCCCACAACGTCCAACGCCGCAATCATCGCATCGCGCGCCTCAACCCTTAACGGGGTCGTGGCATTGTGATCCAAATACACCCGGCTCATAGCTTTTTCCGAGCAAAAATATGGCGGGGGTATGGGGGCTGGCCCCCAACAACGCTACGTATCATCAACCACCTCAAACAAAGCTGGGACCGCTGGACACGGCACCATCTCGTTCCCCACAACATCTGACAGGCGGGTTTGATGCAAAAACACATATACATTCGCGCTTAACCCCTCCCACAAACGGTTGGTCAACGACTGGGCACGGCTGCCAGATGCACCACCGGACGCACCAGCGCCCTTATGCATCGCAGACACGGTTTCATCCACTGCGCCCAAAATCTCGGACACACGAATATCAGACGCAGCACGCGACAACCGGTACCCACCCCCCGGGCCACGGACTGATATGACCAGCTCGGCACGGCGTAACTTCACAAACAACTGCTCCAAATACGCGAGCGACACATCCTGACGCTTGGAAATCTCAGTCAGATTCACCAGCGTGCCAGCAGGCTGCAACGCCAAATCAGCAAGTGCGACCATCGCATAACGTCCTTTGGTGCTTAGCTTCATTGATATCCCCTTGCACAAAAGCGCAATTTTATTCCGCTTGCGCAAAAGCGCAATTTTATTGACGTCAGCGCCTGTGCACACTAGGTGCTCCTGACACGATGAGCGGGGCAAACCCACTTGTTTAGAATCTTTCTAAAGTGCCTGAGCGTTTTCGTCAAGAATAGCAATCAGCCACAAGCATAAGAAGGCGCAGATATGCCCGAAGTGATTTTCCCTGGCCCAGAAGGCCGCATCGAAGCGCGCTACCACCCACAAAAGGACCGTGATGCACCGATTGCGATCGTGCTGCACCCGCACCCACAGTTTGGTGGAACGATGAACAACCGCGTTGTCTATAACATGCACTACGCATTTTATAACATGGGTTTCACCGTTCTGCGGTTCAATTTCCGTGGCGTTGGCCGGTCCCAAGGCGAATACGATCAAGGCGTCGGCGAGCTGTCTGATGCAGCCACCGCGCTCGATTACTTACAGTCGATGAACAACAACGCAAAACATTGTTGGGTCGCAGGGTTCAGCTTTGGCGCGTGGATCGGCATGCAATTGCTGATGCGCCGGCCAGAAATCACGGGCTTCATCTCGGTTTCGCCACCAGCGAACATGTACGACTTTAGCTTCTTGGCACCCTGCCCTGCGTCCGGCCTGATTATCAACGGCTCAGCCGACCGCGTGGCACCACCTGCGGACACCGTGACTTTGGTGAACAAACTGCACGAGCAAAAAGGCATCACCGTCACCCATGACGAAATGGATGGCGCAGGTCACTTCTTTGAAGATCCATACATGGACCCAATGATCGGCACCGTAAAAAGCTACGTGCGTCGCCGCCTGACAGAGACAACCCGCTAGATGTCAGATTACACCGATAAAACCGCAAACGAGCTTGCGGACATGGCCTTGGCCGAGGCGATTGCCTCGGGCGAGGACAAAATAGTCGATCAAATCAACGAATTGCTTGGGGCATCGTCACAATCGCTTGCAGAGGCATATTCCACCGCCATCCGCGTGCGCCGTGCCGAAAAACGCGCCCGTGCAATGCTTGCGGCATCGGTTGCTGCACGCGAGGCATAATGTCAGACCGGATTGATCAGCAACTTAGCTTTCTGATCGAAGCGGACAAACTCAAGTCCGTGATCCGTGGCACGACCCTGAACGATAATTCGCGCCATGAAAATTCCGGCGAACATAGCTGGCACATCGCACTTTATGCGCTGGTCATGGCGGAACACGCCACAAATCCGATCAACGTGGACCGTGTGATCAAAATGCTGTTGCTGCATGATCTTGTCGAAATTGACGCGGGCGACGTGCCAATCCATTCAGACGCGGCGCGCGACCCAGCCGCACAAGACGCCGCTGAACAGGCCGCCGCTGACCGGATATTCGGCCTGCTCCCAAATGATCAAAGCACCGCTTTGCGCAGGCTGTGGGACGAATTCGAAGCCGCCGAAACCGATGACGCCATCTTCGCCAAATCTATCGACCGCGTTCAGCCGGTGGTGTCCAATCTTGAGGCCGGCGGCGCAAGCTGGATCACCTATAACGTCACACGCCAACAGCTCCAAACCCGTGTCGGCGACAAAGTCATGCGCGGCGCACCTGCGATCTGGAATGCCCTCAAGTCCCGCATTGATCCATGGTTCGATAAACCACGTTCCTAATCATATCGGCATTTTCCTGCCCAAACGGTTTGACAGCGCTGCCTTCTATGTTACTGCGCCCCCACGGGCCAGATACTTGACGATGGATAGCAAGTTAGCGCCTGTTTTTATGGAACCCAACTGCGGGACTGCACTTGGGGCGCAAACTTATCCGTCCGAAAGCTGACTATGACCAATATTATTCAAACCCTTGCCGATGCACTGGCAAAACAGGGTTATGATACCCTTACTCCCGTGCAAGAAGCCTGCATTGACCCGAACCTTGAAGGCAAAGACCTGTTGGTTTCCGCCCAAACAGGGTCCGGCAAAACCGTAGGTTTCGGTCTGGCGATAGGGCCGACAATCCTAGATGATGACGGCCACTTTGGCCCTGCTGGCCGCCCATTGGCGCTTTGCATTGCACCAACACGCGAACTTGCATTGCAAGTGAAACGCGAGCTTGCGTGGCTTTACGCTGGCACTGGTGTGACAATGGCGTCTTGCGTCGGTGGCATGGACATGCGCGAAGAGCGTCGCACACTTACCCGTGGCGCACACATCGTTGTGGCAACGCCTGGCCGCCTAAAGGACCACGTTATGCGTGGGTCGATGGATATGTCCGAAATCCGCGCGATCGTCTTGGACGAAGCCGACGAAATGCTCGACCTTGGTTTCCGCGAAGACCTCGAGTTCATTTTGGGCGAAGCCCCTGAAACGCGCCGTACATTGATGTTCTCAGCGACAGTGCCCGCCGCGATTGCAAAGCTGGCAAAGTCTTACCAGAAAAACGCCGAACGCGTCGCGACAGTCTCCAAAGAATCCCAGCACTCTGACATCGAATATCGCGCACTTTCCGTGGCCAACCACGACATTGACGCGGCGATCATCAACACATTGCGGTTCTACGATGCGCCAAACGCGATCGTGTTCTGTAACACCCGTGCATCTGTAACACGCTTGACGACACGTCTATCCAACCGTGGTTTCGCCACTGTTGCACTGTCAGGCGAGCTGTCCCAACAAGAACGGTCGCACGCATTGCAAGCCATGCGCGATGGCCGCGCTAAGGTCTGCGTTGCAACCGATGTTGCGGCGCGCGGTATCGATTTGCCGAACCTCGAATTGGTTATTCACGCTGAATTGCCCACAAACGCCGAAACATTGCTGCACCGCTCTGGCCGTACTGGTCGCGCGGGCCGCAAAGGTGTGTCAGCCTTGATTGCACCTGCGAAAATGAAGCGTCGGGCGATGAACCTGTTGTCATGGGGCAAACTTGAAGCCACATGGGCAAACCCACCAACAGCCGACGAAGTCACAGCACGCGACCAAGAACGCCTCCTTGAAGATCCAGTTTGGACCGAAGACGTCCCCGCTGACATCGCCGAATTCGCCGCAAAATTGGTCGCCCTGCACGCACCAGAAAAAATCGCAGCCGCGTATTTGCGCCTGTTCGCTGGCAACAACTCTGCGCCAGAGCATTTGTCAGACTACAAAGACAGCCCACAGCGCCCTGATCGTCCAGATCGCCCTGATCGGGCACCAAAAGAGCGTAAAGAATTTGGCCCGTCCAAATGGTTCTCTGTGGATGTTGGCCGCGAAGGCAAAGCAGAAGCACGCTGGTTGCTGCCAATGATTTGCACAGCCGGTGGCATCACTAAAAACGAAATTGGTGCGATCCGTATTCAGCCAAACGAAACCTTTGTGGAAATCGCAGAAGGCGCCGTTGCTGGGTTTCTGAAATCCGTGGGCTCCGCGATGTCCTTGGAAAATCAGGCGAAACTGACTGCCCTTGATAGCGCGCCAAACCTTGGCGAACGTGGCGGCCCGCGCAAAACTAAGCGCGATTATGATGACAAGCCGCGCGATAGCAAACCTGCGTACAACCGCGATGACCGTCCGCGTAAACCACGCGACACATCCACGCCGCCGCCGTCCGCACAAGACAATGTTGCAGCGATCCAGCCGCGCGGTGACAGTGATGAAGCACGCCGCGAAAAGCCACGCCACAAGAAATCAAACTTCGCTAAGCCAGAGCGCCGCGATCACGGCGATGCGGTTGTCACAACCAAAAAGCCGTACAAAGCTGAAGGTTACAAAGGCAAATCAGACGGACCAAAGCCCGCGTATAAAGGCAAGTCTGACGGCCCCAAGCCTGCGTACAAAGGTAAGTCTGATGGCCCAAAGCCAGCCTACAAAGGGAAATCTGAAGGCTATAAGGG
>ENA-OSJC01001153-OSJC01001153.1-marine-metagenome-genome-assembly--contig:-NODE-1153-length-22476-cov-10.581097_pt1 | contig 22476 bp, 18 predicted proteins | sample MGYA00237885_ERZ534234 | MGnify/ENA primary metagenome ERZ534234 (study PRJEB26413, sample SAMN06343907) | marine metagenome | isolation source: coastal waters | place: Atlantic Ocean: West Antarctic... | reverse complement strand
AACTATTCTTTGAGTTGACCATAGTACAGATATAGAGTCTAAGATATCATCATCTAATACCTGATTTTTTTTATATTTATTTCGTACTGATTCAAAAGAAAAGTTTGGAAAGTATTTTTGTATCAACTTAATTCTTATCTCTTTTCCAATACTAGTTTTCTTACTTGCTTCAATTAAATTCATATCATTCATAGCCATAAAACTTAACTCTGGATGAATCTCAAATACTTCTAATTTACTGATTAAGTTATTTTCTAAGAATTTATGAGATTCTTTAATTTTAGGAAATAAATTCCAAGATTGCTTTGAGATTCGCTTGCCACATTCTTTAAAATTTACTTCGCAAGCTTCAATATAGTTTTTAGCTCTTAGTGCATTTAAAGTTGGTGGTGAGAATATAGTACATGCTCTTTTTTTAAGTAAGCCCCTTGCTTCAATTTCAGCTGGCCTTTTACCTGTATGAGATAGCTGCAATGGAATATCTATACCAATATGAGTCAAGTTACTTTGTTTTAAATAATCATCATTTAAATTTTCGATAATTTGAAAACTAATTAATTGATTGTCTAAAATTTTCGCTGTTATCCATCCAGCTCTGCAGCCATCTATACCAATTACAGTCGTCATTCTTTGTTATACTTTCACTTTATTAAATTAAAATTATTATAAATTGCATTGATGCTTTATAAATATTAAATATTATGCTGAATAAAAAAATTATTTTAGGCGTTACAGGAAGTATATCCGCTTACAAAGCTGCTGAGTTAATTCGTCTTTTAAAGAAACGTGGTGCTGATGTTCAAGTTGTTATGACCAAGTCTGCAAAAGAATTTATTAGTCCGCTTACTTTACAAGCTTTGTCAGGAAAACCTGTGTTAGAAAATATGTGGGAACCTACCGAAGGAAACGGTATGGAGCATATTAACCAATCAAGAAAATCAGATCTTATTTTAGTAGTGCCTGCTTCAGCTAACTTTATTGCGAAATTAGCACAAGGCTTAGCAGATGATTTGCTTTCTAATATTTGCTTGGCAAGAAATTGTCCTATTCTAATAGCTCCGTCTATGAACAAAAATATGTGGGAAAATTCTGCTACACAAAGAAATATCTCCTTAGTCACTCAAGATGGTGTAAATATTTCTGGTCCTGAGAATGGCGAGCAAGCTTGTGGAGAAGAAGGAATGGGTCGTCTTATAAATGAAAAAATGTTATTGCTTGATATTAATAAATCATTAAAATTTCCAATTCTTAAAAATAAAAATATTCTTATTTCTTGCGGTGCCACTTTTGAAAAAATTGATGACGCTCGAGCTATTACAAATTTAAGCTCTGGAAAAATGGGTTTAAGTATCGCAGATGAGGCCTATGCTTTAGGTGCTAATGTAACGTTAATTTATGGACGAACTGAAAAACTTCCCTCGTCAGGTATAAATTGTATATACGCACCGAATCATTCATTGATGAATAAATATGTGAAAGAAAATGCAAAGAAAAATGATATTTTTATTAGTGTGGCTGCAATTTCTGACTACATCCCAAAATCTATTTCTGGAAAATTAAAAAAAGATAATAATAAATTAATATTAGAATTTCAACAAAGCTCCGATATACTTTTAGAAACAGCTTCTGAATTTAACAATCTTTTCTGCGTTGGCTTCTCAGCCGAAAGTGAAAATATCGTCAAGAATGCACAACGTAAACTTCAGAGTAAGCAATTAGACATGATTGTAGGTAACTCCATCAATGAGTCCATGGGTCACAATTCATCTGAAATTTATATAATTGATAAAAATGAAGTAATTCATATCCCTAAAAAAAGTAAACAAGAATTAGCTTCAAATATTCTGCAACACATCCATAAATTAGAAAACAAGAAAGGAATCACTCATGAGCATATCAATTGATTATAAAGTTATTAACCCTTTAGTTAAAGATCATTTACCTAATTATGCATCTGAAGGATCGGCAGGCTTAGACCTCAGAGCGTGCATAGATCATGTCCAAACACTAAATCCAGGTGAAACCTTCTTAATTCCAACGGGAATATCCATATATATTAAAGATCCTAATTATGCAGCAGTGATTTTACCTCGATCAGGTTTGGGTCATAAACATGGAATAGTCCTTGGAAACCTAGTAGGTTTAATTGATTCTGATTACCAGGGTGAGTTATTAGTATCTTGCTGGAATCGAAGCGAAAATGCTTTCTTAATAAACCCTTTAGAAAGAATAGCTCAATTAGTTATTTTGCCTGTGATGCAAGCAAAATTTAATAAAGTTGAACAATTTCCAGAAAGTGAACGAGGCGAAGGTGGCTTTGGTAGTACTGGTAAAGCTTAAAAAAAACTTGTAAAGACAGGGGTTTATATGGTTTAATAGTCGTCTTTTTTAAGAATTGTTTAAGGAATATGTCATGGCACGAGTATGTGAAGTAACTGGGAAAAAGACTGTAACGGGAAATAATGTATCCCATGCGAATAATAGAACAAGGCGTCGTTTTCTTCCAAATCTACAAAATCGTAAAATTTGGGTTGAAAGTGAAAATCGTTGGATTTCAATGCGTATATCGGGTGCTGCTCTTAGAACAATAGATAAATTAGGAATTGATGCCGTAATTGCAAAAATGCGAGCAGAAGGGAAAAAGGTTTAAGAAAATGAGAGAGAAAATTAGATTAGACTCATCAGCAGGAACAGGTCACTTCTATACAACCACTAAAAATAAAAGAACAACCCCTGATAAGATTGAAATTAAAAAATTTGATCCTACAATAAGAAAGCATGTTCTCTATAAAGAAAATAAAATTAAATAATTTATTTATCTTTATCTGAATTAATAATTTCCACTGTTCTATAAGGATAAGGTATTTCGATATTGTTTTTCTGAAATTCATTCCATATTTCACGATAAATATCAGATTTTAGCCCCCACGAACCTTCTTCAGGATCGACAATATAAAAAGATAGCATTAAATCGATACCACTATCTGCAAATTTCATCAAGAATACTGACGGAGCTGGATCATTTAAAACACGCACCTCATGCTTTGCAGAATTCAATAAAATCTCAAATGCTTTATCTACAGAAGATTTATAGCTAATTTGAACATCAATCGATATTCTAGATTTTCTATCAGTTAATGTGTGGTTGATAATATTCTCTGATATTAAAGTCTCATTCGGAATAATTACTTCAATACCATCAAGTTTTCGTAAAACTGTATATCTTGACCTTATAAGGGTAACTACGCCGTAATGCTCACCTACCATCAAAATATCACCAATATGTATTGATTTATCAAGTAAAATTATAAAACCACAAACATAATTACTAGCGATTTTCTGCATGCCAAATGCTAAACCAACACCAAAAGCTCCACCGAATACAGATAAAAATGTTAAATCTAGCCCGATGGAAGACAAAGCAACTACAACAGCTACAACATAAAGTGTTATTTTTAAAACTTTGTTTAGCATTACCCTAGCATTCATATCTAATTGATCTACCTTCATCAATCTATTCTCAATAAATTGCCCAAGGGTTACTGCAAAAAGAACAGCTAAAGCAGATCCAAATATAACTTGAAATACTAAAAATAATGAAAAATTATTATCACCAAAGCTGAATTGAACTTGGTCAAGAGTTTCTCTAATTGGGGAAAGAAGACCAAATAAATATAATGCAACTATTACCCATACCAATGAAGCAATCGTATTTTCTAAAGCACGAATCCAAGGTCTTGGCTTTATAAGATATCTAATAAAATAAAAGCCTAAACGAATTACAATAAGCGCATTTATAAGACTAATAGCAATATATAAAATTGGAGTTGCTTGAAATGTATCTAAATAAATCTTTGAGAAGAAAAGAACAATTAAAATAATAATAGGTGAAATTATTCTAACTAAACCATCGGCTGCTATTCTCCAATTATTAACAGCTGAGCCAACAACATAATTTTTAATAATTTGATTGGTAAAGAAAGATAGCCCTAATGCGACAAGAATTGCACATAATTGCCATAAAGTAGGCATAGACAATAAAAAATCTAAACTAAAATTATTTTTAATAAATTCAAACTTATTCATAATTTTTCTACAGTAAAACTACAGTAGCTAATCCTAAAAATATAAAGAAACCTCCGCTATCTGTCATTGCGGTTATAAGTACACTTGAACCAACTGCTGGATCTTTGCCCATACGATTTAATACTAGGGGTATCATAACACCCATTATTGCTGATAAAATTAAATTCAATATCATTGCAGCAGTCATTACATATCCTAATTGTATATTGCCATAAAGTAAGTACGCAAATACACCTAGAACACTTCCCCACAGAATTCCATTTACTAATGCTACCCCAATTTCCTTAAACATAAGTAAGCGAAGGTTGCTAAATGTAACCTGACTTAAGGCAAGTGCTCTTACAATCATGGTTGTAGTCTGATTTCCAGAATTTCCTCCAATACCGGCGATTATTGGCATTAGGGCCGCAAGCGCTACAACTTTTTCAATTGAGCCTTCAAATATACCAATTACTCTTGACGCTATAAGTGCTGTAACTAAATTAATAGCTAACCATGCCCATCGATTTTGCACTGATTTCCATATTGTTGAAAACATATCTTCTTCTCTTAACCCCACCAAGGATAATTTCTCAGTTTCTGCCTCTTCACGGATATAATCCATTACTGCATCAACAGTTATTCTTCCAAGTAATTTACTTGACCCATCAACAACCGGGGCTGTCACAAGATCGTAACGTTCAAAAGCATTTGATGCCTCATGTGAATTATCTTCTGGTCTAAAGACAACTGCATCGGTTACCATTACATCTTTTACTTTAACGTGAGAATCATTCACTACAATTTTTTCTAGAGGAAGCACACCAAGAATTGATCCAAAACGATCCACTACAAATAATTTATCAGTATGGTCGGGTAATTTTTTTATTTTTCTAAGGTAATTTAGAACAACTTCTAGAGTAATATCATCGCGAATTGTTGTAATATCAAAATCCATCAATGCTCCAACTGACTCATCTGGATAGGATAATGCAGATTCTAATCTTTCTCTATTTTGAACATTTAAACTCTCGAGTAAATCATTCAAAACATCTCCCGGGAGATCGCTTGCTATATCTGCTATTTCATCAGTATCTAACTGTTCCGCAGCAGCCAAGAGTTCAGTATTGTCCATATCAGCAATAAGGGTTTGCCTAACAGCATCAGAAACCTCAACAAGAATATCGCCTTCATTTTCTGACTTAACTAGCTCCCATATTGCCAATCGTCTGTCTAAAGGAAGAACTTCGAGAATGTCAGCAGCATCAGATGGATGAAGATTATTTAATAGATTTTGAAGGGATTTTAGGTTTTCTTTATTAGCTAAATTTTTAATTAATTTATGCTTTGCTGAATCTTCCTTATCGACCAAGCTTTCTACTTCATTTTGTTTACCAAGCAGAAAATCTATTCTCTCTAATACACCTCTTAAGAATTCTTTTTTTTCAGTATTTTTTTTCATAATCTTATTAATCTATTTTGTAACATTGTGACATCTTTTATATGGATTTTTTATAAACTTAATCTAAAGTTATTATTTTTTTTAGAAATTTTTGTAGAAAGTATATTTTGATATGAAGCTAAAAGTAAAAGAAAAAATACTTCTTTCTTCATTTAAATTTTTATAGTAAATTTATAACTAGTTTTTTGGCCAAAAAATGAATCATTACAGTAGGGAACAGATAACACTTCTTTAATTGCAGTTCTGGGAGCCATCTGAAGAATGAATCCATGACTAAATAATCGATCGCCATCCTGATCATAAAGGTCAAAATTTAAAATTTTTGAGTCAATTTGGTAATTATTTTTATTGTAAATAAGCATTGTAATGAGCTTATATCTATCTGAATTATTTTTAAGACTCGTTGGGGCCTCACAGGTTATATTTTTAATAGCTATACCTTCTTCAGGTATTTCAAAATTTTTGGCAGCCAATAAATTAGAATAAAATGAAGCACACAGAATAAATAATTTAATTAAATCTTTCATAAATTTATTAAAGAAACTAGTTATTTATGTTTTTATTAATCTATGCTTGGCTCGGTCACTGTTAGAATTGAGGTTACCGGATCAGCACCCATCTTAACTGCTTGGCCAACACCACTTACATCCCCTAGGTCAACACTCACTGAATCAGTTAACTTAAACTCTAAACTAAATTGTGAGGCTTTGGTTATTACTTTCGGGCTTGTCCACTTAACCACCCAAAGCATTTTAGTCCCGTCTGTACAAGCAGTGGCTGCAGTCTCATCGGTTTTTAATATTTTTCCTTCAGCTGTTCCATTAGCCATAGTTCGACCTGCTCCGCTATTCCAGTATCCATCCCAACTAGAACAGGCTTCACTGAAAACGTTAATCACTTCATAACTAAAACCAGGATCGGCATCACTAGCACTCCCGCATTCAAGCGTATTAGTTGAAGGCGCATTATCTGTGGCGGTTGCATCATGAGTGTTTGTTGTATTATTAACAGTTTCATTTGTATAATTAGTCACTTTATCCGCGATAGACCAACAAGTTGTTCCTGAATTTGTGAGCCCTCGAAGTGCTTCAGAAAATGTTTCTGTATGCTTGATACCAAATCTGTTAGACATAACCCCGACCATATGAGTATAAGTGCCTGGCGGAATATCAAAATCACCTGTCGGTAGACTACCTTCGTTTGGCATCTTTATAATATGATCAACACCATCAGGATTATCAAGCATCAACGCGCATGAAGAAAAATTTGGAGTACCAGCAGCATTCATTGGGTCGGCAGTACAGATACCAAATTTAAAGAATTTTATTAGATAGTTATCTGGAAGTTCCTGGCATTGATCAGTCGTCCCGGCTGAATCACTGACTAAAAGATCACCTCCATCTGCATCAGTAATAATCGCACCTGCTGCGTTTCTTGAGCAGGTTGCTTGGGCCGGATTAGCCATTAAAATTGCTAGTATAAGTAATAGTAAAGTTGTTGTTATTCTAATAGCCATAATCACTAAAATCCTTTCACTGTGACAGTTGAACTTCTCATTTGTTTGTAAATTTTATTTTCACGTCTTACCTTCTTAAGACGCTGATCTGCCATGCTACCCATCTTGTAGGCATAACTTGTAAATATTGGCGCTTTCTCTTTTTTAAATGCTTGAATTAAATCGTATTCAAATTTAACAAAATTTTCACTTTTTTCATCAGATGAGTATTGTCTATTACCAGCTTCAATTGCAAGCCCAGGAAGAACTGGCACCGCAGCTCGGAACGACAAATCAGTTCCTATTGAATCTTTTACTCCAGGTGTCTCGCTATGCCATTTAAATGTCCTTGCATAGAATGTAGCCCAGTTCATATAGGGTAAAGGAATACCAATTTCAAGATCAAGACCACCTAAAGCATGTTCTTTCAAGTTATTATCCCCAGCCTGCCAGCCAGTAGTTGCCCAATACCTATTAAAGTTGACTTCGCCTACAGTAGTTCTTGCCTCTAGTCCTAAACTTGCTCTTCCATGACGGTAAGGAAATTCTTGGTCATAAAAAGTATTTACGCCAAGTAGCAATTTATCATCAGCCATCAGGCGCCGATACCCTAAACCTAGATTTAAAGTTGCCCGACCTGCATTAACAAACATGCTTCCTTGGGTAAACCATGTATTTTTAATATCGTCAGGATCAGAAAGGCCCTTTACTACGAGTATGCTTGCACTTGAAAGATCGTCTGGGGAGTCAATACTTAATTCGAAAACATCAAAATATTTTTCAAGGTAGGAAGATGCGATACCAACAGCTTCATCTTTAACAGCCTTCTTTACTGTGTCCTTAACTTTATCTGCATCAACCGAATTTACTTGAGTTGCGAATAAAACCAGTGCGAAGAATAAATATTTCATTATAAAATTCATGAATTGATTATAATTGCACATACTTAAAAACTCAACAATTAAATCAATTTAAATACAACATAGAAATCACTTTGTTGTTTTTTAGCCACACAAAAAGTACCAATACAATCAATAATTTAAATACAAAGGTTATAATTCCTGCTTTATTTTGGAATTATCGAGCATCAACTTTCTTGATGAGGGCGACTCTAAGCTAATTTTACCAATCATTCCATTACGATAATCATTAATAAAAGTAACCGCTGCTTTCAGAAGGTTGGCCTTACCGCCCTTGATAATGAAGTTTCTCGCTTTAGCAATATGCTCAAGAAACTCTTCATCGCTTGGAATAGGGGTTTTGAAAGCATAATAAGTTATTAATAATTCTGGATACCTCTCTTTAAGAGTATCGCTTAGGATTAATGCAGTTTCAATTTCATCATAAGCGTTAATTCCAATTGAATGTGAGGCAGCTAAAAAAATACCATCTAATTCATTTGTGATTTTTGGCCACATCATTCCAGGCGTATCAGTCAATATCACTCTACTGTTTATCTCAATTCGTTGCTGCATTTTGGTGACTGCTGGTACATTTCCAACTTTTGCAATTTTTTTATTTTTTAAGGCGTTAATAATAGTCGATTTACCTACGTTCGGCACTCCCATAATTAAAATTCTAAGAGGTTTAACAGAAGTTCCTCTATGGGGAGCTAATTTTTCACAATTTAATAATATTTGCTTAACATCATTTGTTTTTTTTGCTGACAAACTAATTGCATTTGTTTTTGGTTGGGAATTGAAATATTTGATCCATTGTTCAGTTATTTTTGGATCCGCTAGGTCGGCTTTATTAAGAACCTTTAGGTGAGGTCTCTGACGAGCTGTCCGAATTGATTCAATCATCGGGTTAATTGAGCTGCCAGGAATTCGAGCATCTAAGACTTCAATAATCACATCATGAAACTCCATGGCCTCTTCTGCTTTTCTTTTAGCTGCAGTCATGTGTCCCGGATACCACTGAATACTCATTGAATCATCCTAATAAAAAATTTATATTTAACTATTGTGCAAGTATGACCTATTAAAGATTAAGGTAAACTATTGGGATGCAAAAGCTAGAAGATATAAAACCTCAGCAATCAATTGATTTATTGAAATCACTCCACATTCTAACTCGTGATGGCAAAATTAATCAGGATTCTCGAAGAAAGTTAAAGCAGGTTTATCATTTATACAATTTTATTGAACCCATTTTGGAAGCAATTAGAAAAGAGAATGAGAAATTTTTAATTGTTGACCATGGTTGTGGAAAGTCTTATTTGGGCTTTATTTTATATGATCTTTTTATTAAAAATACATTGGGATCTGTCACTGGTATTGAGTCGAGAAATGAATTGGTTGAAAATACAAAAACTTTAGCACGACAATTAAAGTTTGAACGTATGTCGTTTATTAACTCTGACATAGTAGACTCCAATGAGATAATCCTTGATGATGTAGACATGGTGACTGCGCTTCATGCTTGTGATACAGCTACCGATGATGCCATTAATTTTGGATTAGAAAGAAAGGCTAAATATATGTTGCTAGTTCCATGTTGCCAGGCAGAAATTGCTAAGCATTTAAGAGGTAACAAATCCCAATCTTTAAAAAAACCATTGGCAGAGCTGTGGAGACATGGAATTCATACAGTAGAAATGGGGAGCCATCTAACAAATGTATTACGTTGTTTATTGTTAGAATCTCAAGGTTATAAAGTTACAGTAACTGAATTAGTTGGTTGGGAGCACTCAATGAAAAATGAATTGATAATTGCAGAATATATCGGCTCTAAAAAGGGTAATGCGATTGAAAGAATTGATAACATATTAGAAGAGTTTAATTTACAGGCTCTAAAATCAAGATTTAATTTTAAGTAAAAATTTAAGTTAAATTATGAAATATTTTTTTCCACAGCATACAAATTAATTTAAATTCTAATCCTAAATGCAAAATAAAATGATAAAAAATATTAGCTTTCCGAATGAACTTCCAGTAAGTCAGCGAGTTGAAGATATAAAAAAAGCTATTACCAATAATCCAATTGTCATAATTTGCGGGGAAACAGGTTCTGGAAAGACTACACAGTTACCAAAAATTTGTTTAGCTCTTGGTCGCGGCCTAGAAAAAATTATTGGTCATACTCAGCCTAGAAGAATAGCAGCCCGTTCTGTTGCAACAAGAATATCTGAGGAATTACAAAGCAATGTCGGAGACTTGGTAGGTTATAAAGTAAGATTTACCGATAAAGTTTCTAAACTTTCTTCAATCAAAGTAATGACTGACGGGATTTTATTAGCTGAAACCCAAAATGATCCTTTATTAAAAAAATACGATACTTTGATTATTGATGAAGCCCATGAGAGAAGCTTAAATATTGATTTTTTACTTGGGTATCTAAAAAATATATTACCAAAGCGCCCAGACTTAAAAATTATTATTACTAGTGCGACAATTGATGTAGATAAGTTTTCATCTCATTTTAACAATGCACCGATTATTCAAGTTTCAGGACGAACATTTCCTGTTGAAATTTTATACAAGCCCCTCAGAAAAAAAACTAATGAAGATTTAGAAGATATTGAAGATGCAGTATTATCCGCAATTCATGATTTAGATAAACAAAAAGGAGATATTTTAATCTTTTTGCCTGGCGAACGAGATATTCATGATACCAAAAGATTTTTATCTGATCAGCTAAATGATCAATTTGAAATTTTGCCTTTGTATTCTCGGCTTGCCATCAAAGAGCAGCAAAAAATATTTAAAATTAGCGGGCTTAGGCGCATTATTTTAACTACTAATATTGCAGAAACCTCTTTAACAGTTCCTGGTATTAAGTATGTAATTGATGTTGGACTCGCAAGAATTGTTCGTTACAGTCCGAGATTAAAGATAGAGCAATTATTGATTGAAAAGATTTCACAAGCTTCAGCAAACCAAAGGGCAGGCAGGTGTGGGCGAGTCGCTCCAGGAATATGTATTAGACTTTATGAGGAGGAGGATTTTCTGGGACGACCTGAATTTACAGATCCTGAAATAATGAGAACTTCTTTAGCCTCTGTTATCCTTAAAATGTCCTCATTGAATCTAGGAGCTGTTGATCAATTCCCATTTTTACAGCCACCCATTTATAAATTTATTCAAGATGGCTATCAATTATTAAATGAATTAGGCGCTGTTGATAATGAAAATAAAATTTTACCCTTAGGGAGACAGCTTGCAAAAATGCCACTGGATCCATCTTTAGGGCGAATTTTAATAGAATCAAAAAAACAAAATTGTGTGAAAGAGGTTTTAGCTATTATAAGTGCTTTGAGTATTTCGGACCCAAGGGAGAGACCCTTTGATAGGGCAGATCAAGCTGATAAAGCTCACCTTATATTTCATGATCCAGAATCAGGTTTTTTAAGTTTTTTAAGGTTATGGCATCTATTTATAAAAGAAGCAAAAGGTCAGAAAAGTAAATCCCTTAGAATTTTTTGTGAAAAGTATTTCTTATCTTTTAGCCGAATGCGAGAGTGGCAAGAACTTTATAAGCAACTTTTACAGATGACAGAAGAACTAGATTATAAACTTAGCAACCAAGATGCGAATTACGAACAAATTCATTTATCATTTTTATCAGGGTTATTAGGAAATATTGGATTTAAAGATTCGGAGGGTTATGAATACCTTGGAACACGTGGTATTAAATTTTTGATTGGTCCTAAACTATTTCGTAATAAAAATTATAAGTGGATAATGGCTGCTGAAATTATTGATACAGGAAGGCTTTACGCTCAATGCATTGCAAAAATTGATATTAAATGGGTTGAGAAATTAGCTTTTCATCTGGCTGACTTTGAATACAGTAATCCAAGATGGAATAAAAAATTAGGTCGAGTGGATGCTACTAAAAAGACATTGCTTTACGGATTAGTTATCAACCCAGGGAAGACTATTCATTATGGCTCAGTCAACCTTTTAGAATCTAGGCAAATATTTATTAGGACAGGCTTGGTTGAGATGGAGTATGAAAGCGAGGCTCCTTTTTGGAAGCATAATTTAGATTTAATTGACCAAATTGAAAAATTAGAACACAAGTCTCGACGTCAAGATATTCTAATCAATCAAGATGTTCTTTATCAATTTTACGAAAAAAAAATTAGTACAGACATTATGAATTCAGCAGGGTTTGAGTTTTGGAGGCAAAGTGTTGAACAAAAAGACCCTAAATATTTATTTCTAAGTAAAGAGTATTTAATGCAAAAAAGTGCTGATCAAATCGATAATATTCAGTATCCAGATAGAGTCAAAGTAAATGAAATACCTGTAACACTTAAATATCGTTTTGAGCCTAACCACCCAAATGACGGACTAACTGCTACTTTTTCATATTCTGCATTAAGTCGGATGAAGAAAGAGTCACTTGACTGGCTTGTTCCTGGAATGATTCGTGAAAAAGTATCAACTTTATTAAAAGCCCTACCAAAACCATTGCGAACTCAGTTGGGGCCGGTGCAAAAATTGGTAACAGAGTTTTTATCAGAAGCCGATTATGAAGTTAACTTTAATGATGCATTAACAAGTTTTATTAGGAACAAAACAAAGACTTCTTTCCGAGTTGAAAATGAATTGATTGATACCTTACCTAAGCATTTGAAAATTAATTATGAAATTGTTGATGAAAAAGGTTACGAAATAGATTCTTCAAGAGATTTATTAAACCTTCAGCAGGCCAATAAAGAGAGAATTTCAGAGGTGATTGAAGAGGTTGCTTTTGATATTGAAAAAGAAAATTTGACTTATTGGCCAGATTTTGAAATTCCAGAGACTGTAGAAAAAGTTTGGCATGAAGAAACTGTAAGGGGTTTTCCAGCCCTAATCAGCGAGAATAACTTTGTAAACTTAAAAGTGCTAGACAACCATAGTGATGCTTTAATTAATCATTATGATGGTGTAAAAACCCTTATTCAGCTACAAATGAAAGATCGAATTAAGAATTTAAAAAATTCCCCACCACAATTCGATAGTTTTGCATTGCAGCTGAAAACTCACATTGAGTCTGATTTATTAAAACAGAATTTCTTTGATGTTGTGATGGACGAATCTATGGCTTGGAAAAAATCAATTCCAAGAAGTCAAAAATCGTTTGATGAATTAGTTAGCTTTACAAAAAATAATATAGGCAAGGTAGTGGTTGAGTACTCTAATATTATGATTGAGGTTGCTAATTCATATCAGGAATTATCACTTTTACTTGATCGTATGAATTCCTTACCTAAGCCAATCATTGAGGATATAGAAGAACAATTAGAAATTTTGCTTCCGCCTTATGAGAAACCTTTATTTTTGTTTGAACAATTTAGAAACTACCCCAGATTTCTTTTGGCAATGAAAATTAGAATTGAAAAATATAGTCATCGCCAAAGTAAAGACCAAGATCTTTTTAGAGATGTTGGCCGATTGCAGACAAAATGGATTGAAAAAGTGAGTGATTTTGTAGAGTCTGATTTTGAAATACCTAAGGCTTACATTGATTTTCAATGGGCGATGCAAGAATTAAGAGTTTCTCTATTTGCTCAGGAATTGAAAACCCCTTACCCTATTTCTATCAAGAGACTTGAGAAAAAATGGATAGACTTAATTAATCAATAATGCTATTTATAAAAAAAATTATAGGAAAACTTTTTTTGGATGATGAAGCACTAAATAAATTTGAAGATATGCAGGTTGAAGTGAGCGAGCAAGACGGTGTTATTTCGATGCATATAGGTTCGGTAACTATTCAAAGCTCAATGCAAATCGATAAGCCTTTTCACTTGGTCCTTGACTATACTCAAGCTATGTCAATGGCTGCATTATTCTTGGACAACCCTAATGAAATTTTATGTATTGGTCTTGGTGGAGGCACGATGCCTAAATTCTTTTATAGATTATTTACTAAAGTAAAATTAACAGTTTTAGAACTTAATCCGAAAGTAATACAAATCGCAAAACATTTTTTTAAATTACCAGTTTCAAAAAGGTTAAATATTTTGCAAGGTGACGGTATTCAATACATAAAGAAAATAGATAAAAAATATGATTTACTTATTTCAGATGCTTTTGAGGATTTCGGTCTTCCAGAAGAATTTTGCACTATTTCTTATTTTGAATCATGTAGAAATGCATTATCAGAAAAAGGTGTTTTTATGATTAATCTTTGGGGCTCTGACCCTAAAACACCTCTGTATAGAGATCGCATTAGTTTGGTTTTTGACCAGCAAGTTCTTTATACTGAATCTAGCAAGCCAGGCAATGTTATTGTTTTTGGCTTTAATGAAAAAAATGCTGAATATCAAATTAATATTTTAAGACAAAAAATAAAGTCTTTAGAAGTGAATTGTGAGCTCGATTTAATGGTATATTTCAGCCGATTGATTAAAAATAATAAACGGGGCAACTCAAATCAAGTTCGCTTCTAATAGGAAATAGATTGAAATCACAATACTTTGCATCATGCCCAAGAGGTTTAGAGTCGATCTTATCAGATGAATTATTAGACTTGGGGGCTGCGGAAATTAAAATTGTTGACGGTGGCGTTAAGTTCGAATCAACAACTGAAATTATGTATAGAGCAAACCTTACTAGTCGAATTGCAACAAGGATTCTTTGTCGGGTTGCAAATGGTAATTATAAAACTGAAGATGATCTTTATAACGCAGCACTTAATGTGAAATGGACAAATTTATTTGATGTATCTCATGGAATTAAGGTTAGTACTACAGGAGTTAAGTGCCCGTTAAAAAGTCTTGATTTTATGACTCTAAGAATTAAAGATGCAGTTTGTGATCAGTTCCGAAGCAAAGTTAATGCTCGACCCAATGTTGAAATTAGAGATCCAGATATTAGAATTCACCTTTATCTGGAAGTCGATTATTTTGATTTATATATCGACACATCAGGACAACCGCTTTACCAAAGAGGGTTTAGAAAGTCGAGTGTTGAAGCCCCAATAAGAGAAAATCTAGCAGCAGGTATATTAGCTTTAAGTGGATGGCAGCCTGGAGATCCTTTATTGGACCCAATGTGTGGCAGTGGTACATTTTTAATTGAAGCTGCGATGATTGCTTTGAATCAAGTACCAGGACTTAAAAGAAGTTTTGGTTTTGAGCATTGGAAAAATTTCGATTCTATACTTTTTAATAATATTAAATCTGAATATCAAGCACAAATCAAACCTCTAGTTTTTTCCCATATTTATGGATCAGATGAAGATTTAAGAGCCATCCGAGTTACTAAAAGCAATCTTGCTGAAGCTGGTTTAAAAATTGCTGTAGAGTTAAGTTGTAAAAGTTTTAGTGATATTGTAGCCCCTACAAAAAAAGGAGTCTTAATTACTAATCCCCCATATGGGGTTAGAATTGGAGAAGATGAAGATTTAGCCAAAGCTTACCCATTATGGGCTTCAACAATGAAGAAAAAACTTTCTGGTTGGCGTACTTATTTTCTAACTAGTGATTTAAGGATGCCGAAATTAATGCGTCTCTCTCCAAGTAAAAAGACACCGCTATATAACGGTGCCTTAGATTGTAGATTATTTGAAATTAAAATGGTTGCCGGTAGCAACAGAACTTAAATTATTTTAAAACATTTAATGCTGCATCATAATTTGGCTCTTCAGTTATTTCAGGAGCTAATTCAGAATGAATAACTTTATTTGACTCATCAAGAACTATCACTGCTCGAGTTGTTAAGCCTTGCAGTGAGCCATCTAATATTGCTACACCATAATCTGTCGCGAATTTTTCAATATTCCTAAAAGCTGAAAGTGTTTCAATATTTTCAGTCCCCTCAGCCCCACAAAATCTTTTTTGTGCAAAAGGAAGGTCTGCTGATATACATAGAACAACTGTGTTGTCCAGATTAGCGACTTCATCATTAAATCGTTTGACTGAAAGTGCGCAAGTAGGTGTATCAATACTTGGAAATATATTTAAAATTTTTCTTTTTGAACCAAAGCTAGCTAAATTAACATTCTCTCTTTTGTCATTTGCTAAGCTAAAATCTTTAGCCATTTCTCCTATTGCAAGAAATTCCCCTCCAATGCTTACTGGCCCACCTTTAACAGTTACTTGACTCATGCTTTTCTCCTTTTTCTAAATAAATTATATAAAATAAATTACTATTTCTATCCATTCTAACAAAGCTTCTAAGGTAAAATAATTTTTATGCAGAAATTAGATAAATCCCATTATATCCACCTTCGCTGTCATAGTGAATATTCAATCACAGACGGTATAGTAAAAATTGGAGATTATGTAGAGCAGGCGGTTGATAAAAATATGCCGGCAATAGCTTTAACTGATTTAAGTAATTTATTTGGAGCAGTTAAATTTTATAAGAAGGCAGTAAGTGTTGGAATAAAACCTCTAATTGGTTGCGACCTGTGGATTGAGAATGAAGTTAAAAGAGATGAGCCTTATCGAGCCCTTGCACTTTGCCAAACTAAGGAAGGATATGAAAATCTTTCAAAATTACTTTCCAAGGCTTATTTGGAAAATCAATATCGTGGACGTGTTGAGATAAAAAAATCTTGGTTGCTAAATGAGTTTAATAAAGATTTGATAATTTTATCTGGTGCAACTTCTGGTGATGTTGGCCAACTTATCCTTCAAGAAAAACTAGAGCAGGCACAAGAGGCACTAAATCAGTGGAAAATTTCTTTTGGAGATCGATTTTATATCGAGCTTCAAAGAAATGGGGATGGTGAATTTAGGGGGCGACAAGAACGATATATCAAACAGGCACTTCATTTTGCCGTTGATAATAATGTTCCAGTTGTAGCTACTCATCCTATTCAATTTATGAGAGAAGATGATTTTAGAGCCCATGAATCGAAATCATGTATATCCGAGGGATTTGTTCTGGGGGACAGAAGAAGGCCAAAATCATTTACTTCTGATCAGTACTGTAAAGATGAAGTTGAGATGACTGAATTATTTTCAGATATACCATCCGCTTTAAAGAATTCGGTTTCTATTGCCTATCGATGTAATTTTAGCTTTATGCTGGGTAAAAACTATTTACCAAATTTTCCAATACCAAAAAATACAACGATCAACGAGTATTTATTAAATGAAGCAAAGAATGGATTAAAAAAAAGACTCGAAGTTCTTTTCCCAGATAAGGCCATTCAAAAACAGAAAAAAGTTGAGTATGAAGAGCGTTTAAATTTTGAAGTAGGCGTCATAAATCAGATGGGGTATGCCGGATACTTTTTAATTGTTGCTGATTTTATTAGTTGGTCCAGGGAGAATAAAATTCCAGTGGGTCCTGGAAGAGGATCTGGTGCTGGTTCAGTTGTGGCATATTGCTTGGGCATTACTGATCTTGACCCTATAGAATACAATCTTCTTTTTGAAAGATTTCTCAACCCTGATCGAGTTTCTATGCCTGATTTTGATATAGATTTCTGTATGGAAGGTAGAGACAAGGTTATTGACTATGTTAAACAAAAGTACGGATCTAATTCAGTTTCACAAATAGCTACCTTTGGCACAATGGCAGCAAGAGCTGCTATTGGTGATGTTGGGAGAGTTCTTCAGCTATCATTTCCTTTCGTTCAAGAAATTGCAAAATTGATTCCTAATGAAATAGGGATCACTTTAAAAGCGGCAATAGAGCAAGAGCCAAGAATTAAAGAGAGGATTGCAAAAGAAGAAGAGGTTAAAGAGTTATTTGATTTAGCTATGCGACTTGAAGGTTTGGTTCGAAACGTTAGTATGCATGCGGGTGGTGTTTTAATTGCCCCAACTGAGATTTCTGCTTTCTCACCTATTTATTGTGGACCTGACGGAGAGGGAATAATTAGTCAGTTTGATAAGTACGACGTCGAATCTGTTGGGCTAGTAAAATTTGACTTCTTAGGGTTGCGGACTCTAACTATCATTAATATGGCTCTAAAAAATGCAAATCATATCCTTGAGGAGAACAATCTTACCCTTATTGATTTAGATGAAATTTCTATTGATGATAAAGCTACCTTTGACCTCCTAAAGAAGTCAAACACAACAGCCGTCTTTCAATTGGAATCAAGTGGTATGAAGGATATGTTAAAGCAGGCAAAACCAGATTGCTTTGAAGATATTGTTGCTTTAGTTGCCTTGTATAGGCCTGGTCCTATGGATTTAATTCCAGAATTTTGTCGAAGGAAACTTGGGCAACAAAAAGTAACTTACCCCCACCCTGCAACAGAATCTATCTTAAAAGAAACTTATGGGATTGCCGTATATCAAGAACAAGTGATGCAAATTGCACAAGCAGTAGCAGGTTATAGTCTAGGTAGTGCTGATCTTTTAAGAAGAGCTATGGGAAAAAAAGATAAAGAGGAAATGGATTCCCAAAGGGAAGATTTTGTAAGCGGAGCAATTAAAAATAATTTAAATAAAAGTCAAGCCAATGAACTATTTGATTTATTAGAGAAATTTGCCGGCTATGGTTTTAATAAATCTCATGCTGCAGCATACGCAAAAATTGCATATCAAACTGCTTATCTAAAAGCACATCACGCATCCTCTTTTTTAGCAGCTTCGATGTCTGCAGATATGAATAATACAGATAATATCCATCTTTTATTTGATGATTGCAAAGCTAATAGCGTGGAATTATTGCCACCAGATGTTAATGGAAGCATGTATAAATTTATTCCATTAAATAGTGATCAGATCCTTTATGGATTAGGTGCAATTAAGGGTACAGGGGAATCATCTATCGACCTTATATTGGAGGAGAGAAAAAATAATGGACCATTTAAGTCACTCTTTGACTTTACTTTAAGGCTTGATCTTACAAAAGTGAATCGACGAGTGGTAGAGTCCTTGGTTCGCTCAGGTGCATTTGATAAAATTGAGCCTAACAGATCATCTTTATTAGCTAGCGTTAGTTTAGCCATAAAAATGGCAGAACAAAGTAAAAATGAAGCTGGACAAGAAGGATTGTTTGGCGGCTCTGATATCGAAGCTATAAAGCTAGTTGAAATGGATTTATGGGAAGAAAAAAATAAATTATTAGAGGAAAAAGCAGCATTGGGATTTTATTTCAGTGGGCACCTCTTTTCTTATTATAAAAAAATAATTAAAAGCTTTATCTCAACAAAGTTGATTGAACTTAAGCCTCGACAAGAAAGTTATTTGATCGCAGGCATTGTTTCATCAGTCAAATATAGGACGTCATCAAGGGGTAAAATTGCAATTATTACTATTGATGATGGAGAGGGAAGAATTGACGTTATTTTGGGAAATAATTTGCTAACTCAGTCGTATAACTTAATTAAGGATGATGAATTAATTATTATTGAAGGCCGCGTGAGTCTTGATGATTATAGTGGTGGCAATCGTTTGAGCGCTATCAAGGTTTATGATTTGATGACATTTCAAAGTTTAAAAGCAAGTTTATTGAAAATATCTTTAAATGGTCAGGCAGATGCATTAAAACTTAAAGAGTTACTTAAGCCTTATTGCCATTTAGATACGACCCATAAAAAATGTAAAGTTAAAATTGATTACGAAAATACTGAAGGTCGAGTTGAATTAATTTTAGGCTCTGAATGGGAAGTTTCTCTTCATGAGGATTTAATTATAGGGCTTACCGAATCCTTTAATGATGATAATGTAAAAATCCTTTATAATTAACTTCCGAATTTAAGTCAAAAAAATATGAAGTCTTCTTATCTGGAATTTGAAAAATCTATTGAAAGTTTAGAAACTAAGATTACCAGTCTTAGAAAAGCAAATGATGAGCATCCATCTTTAGATATAACAAGAGAGCTTAAACAACTTGAAGAGAAGTCTGAAAAATCTCTACATGAAATTTACGATAACCTGTCAGCGTGGCAAATTTCTCAAGTAGCAAGGCATCCTCAGCGGCCTTATACACTTGATTATATTGCTAACTTGTTTACTGATTTTTATGAATTACATGGTGATCGTTCTTATTCTGATGATCCTGCAATAGTTGGAGGCTTGGCAACTTTTGAGGGTCATTCAGTTATGGTAATTGGGCACCAAAAAGGGAGGGATACAAAGGAGAGGCAATACAGAAACTTTGGTATGCCCCGTCCAGAAGGTTACCGAAAAGCTCTCCGACTTTTTAAGCTTGCGGAAAAATTTTCTATCCCAATTATTACACTTATTGATACTCCGGGAGCATACCCTGGTATAGGTGCAGAAGAGCGAGGGCAATCAGAGGCGATTGCAAGAAATTTATATGTTATGTCTGAACTAAAAACTCCAATTATAGGCATTGTGATTGGGGAAGGTGGGTCTGGCGGAGCCTTAGCTTTAGGAGTTGTTGATTCCCTATCAATGCTTCAATATTCAACTTACTCAGTTATTTCTCCTGAAGGATGCGCCTCTATTCTCTGGAAGAAGGCAGAAGCAGCTGAGATTGCTGCTGAGACATTAGGTATTACTGCAGATTTTTTAAAAAAATTAGGACTAACTGACCATGTTATTCAGGAGCCTTTGGGCGGCGCTCATCGAGACCTAAAAACAACTATGAATAATGTAAAATATGCTCTAAAAAAAGAGCTGAATAAATTCAAAAAAGAACCAATTGACTCACTTCTTAACAAAAGATACCTTCGACTTATGAACTTTGGACAGACCACAGAGAGTGAAAAATAAATCTGAAGTAATTCTATCTGAGATTATTGATTCATTTAATAATTTTTTTAGCAAAACCTCAAAAAATAAATTAGATTTTAGTATTGCATTAAGTGGAGGCATCGATTCTATAGTTCTTCTTCATGCACTAAATCAAGTTAAAACACAGCTTAAATTAAAATTAAGTGCAATTCATGTCCATCACGACCTCAGTCCAAACGCAGATGATTGGCTTAGCTTTTGTCATAATGAATGCAAGAAACTAAGTATCCCAATCAAGTCTGAAAAAATTAATATAAAACAAGACCTATCTATGGGTATTGAAGCTGCAGCAAGAAAAAATAGATATCAAGTTTTGGAGGCTTATAGAAAAGGTATTTTAGTCTTAGGGCATCATCAAAATGACCAATCTGAAACATTACTTCTTCAATTGTTTAGAGGTAGCGGTTTGAATGGTTTAGCAGCTATGCCAACTTTTGACCAAGAAAGATTTATTTGGAGACCATTGTTAAAGATTAATAGAGAAGTAATAGAAGGCTTCGCAAAAGAAAATAATTTAAATTTTATAGAGGATGAGAGTAATAATAATTTGCAGTTCGATAGAAACTTTTTAAGAAAAGAAATTTTACCTTTAATTAAATCTAGGTATCCAGACATAATAAATACAATTAGCAGGTCTTCTGAAAATATTGCGGAAGGTTTAAATCTTCATAAAGCAATTGCTAAAGAAGATGCCAATCTTTATTTCTCTAAAAATAAAGAGCGTTTATCATTGTCTATGATAAAAGTGTTGGAAAAAGAAAGGGTTGTTAACCTTATTCGTTGGTGGTTGGATGTTAATAAACAAATGATGCCATCAAAAAAAACTATGAGTGAGTTATATAAACAAATTAAAAATGTTAAGAAAGATGCACTTTTAAATATTGATATTTCAGACTCGATGAGTATTAAAGCATACCGAGACGAACTTTTTTTAGTTGAAAAGACAATAAAAATTGATCCATATGAATTAATATGGAGAGGCGAAGAAGTCGTTGAGTTACCAGGAAATTCTAGACTTATCTTTACAAAATCATTGGGAGCTGGATTTTCTTTAACTAAGATTGGATCAAAAACTTTAACTATTCAAAATAGGAATGGAGGGGAGAGGTTTAAACCCAAAAATAATCAGCCAACGAGAACACTTAAATATCTATTACAAACATCAGACATCCCACCTTGGAAGAGGAAATTGATGCCATTAGTATTCTCAGAGAATGAGTTAGTTGCAGTGCCTGATTTTGGGGTCCATTATAAATTTCAAACTGATAAAGAAGAGCATGGTTGGGATATCGATTGGATAAATAATGAAGATTAAGTTACAAAATATATGTATCAATAAATTTACAACTTTGTATATATTTGGTAAAATTTCGCTGTTCTTTAATCAAGTAAAAAAGATCTATTAACTATGTTAAAAATTTTCGCTACTTTTATCTTTGCGATTTCTATTTCTATTTCTATTTCATCAACTGCTATTTCGGAAGAAACTGTTACGACTGGAACTATTGATGTTTATTCTGCATCACCACTCCCCTCTATTGGTTTGCCAAAGAGTATGGTGCCAGCAAATATTCAGACTATAAAAGCAAGCGAATTAAATAAGCAGTCGGGCGCTACTATTGCTGATTATATGGTTAATAATCTTCAAGGAGTCACTGTGAATGAGGTGGGTGGAAACCCTTTCCAGTTAGAGCTCAATTTTCGTGGATACAATGCCACACCAATTTCAGGAAACCCTCAAGGACTATCAGTTTATATTGATGGTATTAGAGCTAATCAACCCTTTAGTAATACTGTTTTATGGGACTTAATACCAAATTTTGCTATAAATAATATGCAGGT
>ENA-OSJC01001151-OSJC01001151.1-marine-metagenome-genome-assembly--contig:-NODE-1151-length-22520-cov-11.361895_pt1 | contig 22520 bp, 19 predicted proteins | sample MGYA00237885_ERZ534234 | MGnify/ENA primary metagenome ERZ534234 (study PRJEB26413, sample SAMN06343907) | marine metagenome | isolation source: coastal waters | place: Atlantic Ocean: West Antarctic... | reverse complement strand
GTAGTCATGTTAAATTCTTTTGTGATCTCTTGAATCAGTTTATCTATTATAATTGACGTTCTGGGGTCTAAACCTGAGTTAGGTTCATCACAAAATAAATATTTAGGGTTCATAACTATAGCTCTAGCTATAGCTACTCTTTTTTGCATGCCTCCAGAAAGTTCAGATGGCAATTTACTATAAGCTTTGTCTAACTCAACTCTTTGAATAGCACTTTCTGCATTTTGTCTAACTTCCTCTTCACTTTTGTCAGAAAGCATAGTTAAAGGAAACATTACATTTTCCAAAACTGTCATTGAATCAAAGAGTGCACTTCCTTGAAAAACCATTCCCATTTCCCTTCTTAATAGTGTTTTGTCAGAATCGTTCATTTTCTTATTTGATACTCCATCATAAAGTATTTCACCTGAATCAGGAATATGTAATCCTAATAAAGATTTTAAAAGGACCGTTTTACCTGAACCGCTTTGACCAATAATTAAATTTGTTTTTCCTTTAATAAAAGTTGTAGATACATCGTTTACTATGGAATTTCCGTTAAATGACTTTATTAAATTTTTTATTTCTATCATTAGCTTAATAATAATTGAGTTATAATAAAGTTGACCACTATTATTATGATAGATGTCCAAACAAATGATAATGTACTCGCTTTACCAACTTCTAATGCACCACCTTTCATGTAAAACCCATGATATGAGGGAACTGTAGCTAAGATTATAGCAAATAAAAATGTTTTTATATATGCATATACTATGTGATAAGGTTCGAATTCCATTTGAATTCCGGATATAAAAGCCTCACTGGGTACTCCTGCAAAAGTCATTGCTAAAAAACCTCCAAAAATTGCAACAAACATTGAAATAGTTATAACAAATGGGTAAAATAATAAAGCTACTATTTTTGGAAATACAAGGTAATTAAGTGGGTTTATTCCCATTACTTCTAAGGCATCTATTTGTTCTGTAACTCTCATTGTTCCTATACTTGATGTAATATATGATCCTACTTTTCCTGCCATTATTATTGACATAAATGTTGGAGCAAATTCAAGTATAACCGATTGTCTTGTTGCAAATCCAATTAATGATTTTGATATAAATGGACTAGTAAGGTTTAAAGCAGTTTGAATTGATATTACAGCACCAATAAAAAAAGATAAAATAGCGACAATAGGAATTGATTCAATTATTAAATCATTTATTTCTTTAAAAATTAACTTCTTGAGTATCTTCCATTTACTTGGTTTGAAAAATGACATTTTTATCATTATAAAGTATTTTCCAATGTCACTTAAGTAAAACATAATATTATTAATTATTTAAAGTTATGAATATTGAGTATAATAAAGATGGAAAGAAAATTTATTTATTAGACTTTATATTTGATAGGCAATGGCATTTACATTCATACCTGCTCCAACGCTTCCAAATAAAATAACATCACCTTTTTTTAGAGAATGATTTTCTATCTTATTATTTTTAACTAAGTCAAAAAGAGTTGGAATTGTAGCTACCGAACTATTACCTAATTTTCTAATCGACATTGGCATTATGTTTTCTGGTCTCGGCAAATCGTATAGTTTATAAAACCTATCTACCATTGCATCATCCATTTTTTCATTTGCTTGATGTAAAAATATTTTTTTAACATCATTTATTGTTTTTCCACTTTTTTCTAAACAATTTTTTAGTGCTTGAGGAACCTTAGTAATGGCAAATTCATAAATTTTATGCCCATGCATTTTTATATACTTTTCATTTGTTTTTTGATTTAAATCAAATGATTCGCCTAAAAATAAATCATAAGTATTTTCACTAGAAAATGTGCAAGTTTTATGTGATAGAATTCCCTGATTCAAATTATCATTTATTTTTTCTATAATTGTTGCGCCAGCGCCATCCGCAAATATCATAGAGTCTCTATCGTTTATATCAACTGTTCTTGATAAAGTTTCCGATCCAATGACTAAACATTTTTTAGCAATCCCAGCTTTTATAAATGCATTAGCTTGAATCACTCCCTCAATCCATCCAGGACATCCAAATATTAAATCATAGCACACACAATCAGGGTTGTTGATGCCTAAGTTATGTTTAACTCTACTAGCTATGCTAGGAAGTTGGTCTATCTGCTTAGTTCCATATTTTATATCTCCGAAATTATGAGCTACAATAATATAGTCAATAGTTTCTTGATTGATGTTAGCGTCTTTAATAGCCTTTTCTGCAGCAAAAAAGGCTAAATCTGAGGAGTTATGATGATTCTTTGCATATCTACGCTCCTCAATTCCTGTAATTGCTTTAAATTTTTTTATAATTATATCATTTGAAACATTAAATTCAGATCCGTCAGAATTTAAAAATTTATTATTAAGGAATTGTTCATTTTTTTTAATTACGTCTGGAATATATGAACCTGTTCCTGTAATGCTAATTGACATTTGTGATTGTTTAGTATTCTAAATTAGAAAAATTAATATAATTAAACTATATGTATGTATCTATTGGAGCACAAGTACACATTAAATTTCTGTCTCCATATGCTTCATCTACTCTTCTAACAGATGGCCAAAATTTATTTTCTAATGAATTAGGTGTTGGAAATGCTGCTTTATCTCTTGAATATGGATAATTCCAATTCTCAGAGCTAATCATTTTCATAGTATGAGGCGCATTGCAAAGAATATTATTTTTGTTATCAATGGAGCATTGTTCAATTTCATTTTTTATTGAAATCATAGCTTCACAAAACCTGTCAATTTCATCTAAATTTTCACTCTCTGTAGGCTCTATCATCATTGTTCCTGGAACTGGAAATGAAACTGTTGGAGCATGAAAACCATAGTCGATTAATCTTTTTGCAATATCCATTACTTCAATCCCATTTGATTTAAATGGACGGCAATCAATTATTAGCTCATGTGCTGCTCTTCCTCCTTCTCCTTTGTATAAAATATCGTAATGATTTTCAATTCTATATTTAATATAATTAGCATTTAAAATAGCATATTCAGTAGAGGCCTTTAATCCTTTGGATCCTAGCATGCATATGTAACCGTATGAAATTACACATGCTAAAGCTGACCCCCAAGGAGCAGCAGAAATAGAATCTACACTTTCTTTTGAGCTGACATTAATGATTGGATTATTAGGTAGAAATGGAACTAAATGTTTAGCTACACATATAGGTCCAACTCCTGGTCCTCCTCCTCCATGCGGAATAGCAAAAGTTTTATGAAGGTTTAAGTGGCAAACATCTGCTCCAATTATATATGGATTAGTTAATCCTACTTGGGCGTTCATGTTAGCACCATCCATATATACTTGCCCGCCGTATTTATGAACAGTTTTCGAGATTTCTTGAATTGATGACTCAAACACTCCATGAGTTGATGGGTATGTAATCATCAAAGCAGCTAGGTTATCTTCGTGTAATTTGGCCTTTTCTTTTAGTTCATCTACATCGATATTCCCGTATTTATCTGTACCAACCACAACCACTTTCATTCCTGCCATTACTGCAGATGCAGGATTTGTTCCGTGAGCAGATGAAGGTATTAAACAAATATTTCTGTGACCTTGTTTTATATTTTTAAGATAAGCTCTAATCACCATTAATCCAGCATATTCCCCTTGAGCTCCAGAATTTGGTTGAAGAGAAGTGCCTGCAAAACCAGTTATAACATTAAGTTGGTTTTCTAATTTTTTTAGTAATTTTTTATATCCTTTCGCTTGATTTAAAGGGGCAAAAGGATGAATATTATTCCATTTAGACCAGCTAATTGGAATCATTTCTGAAGCAGCGTTTAATTTCATAGTACAGGAGCCAAGAGATATCATGGAATGAGTTAATGATAAATCTTTTCTTTCAAGATTTTTAATATATCTCATTAAACTAGTTTCGGAGTGATGAATATCAAAAACATTAGCTTGTAAAAAACTAGATTCTCTTAAAAAATTTGAAGATATTTTTATTATATCTGTAGATGGATCTGTTTTGTAAGTTTCTTTATTAGTTGCATTAGATATTACATCTATTATTAATTGAATGTCATTAACTGATGTGGTTTCATTTAAAGAAATAGAAAAAATATTTTCACTTATATAGTTAAAATTAATTTTATTTTTTTCAGCTATTAATTTTATTTTCTTTGAAGGACCTTCCAATAATAAAGTATCAAAGTAGTTTTCGTTTAATTGTTTAACACCAATTTTATTTAAAGCATTTTCTAGTAAAACAGCTAATTCATGAACTCTTCGAGCTATTTTTTTTAATCCATTTGGACCGTGAAAAACTCCGTACATGCTAGCCATTACAGCAAGTAAAACTTGAGAAGTACAAATATTAGAGGTAGCCCTTGCTCTTTTTATATGTTGTTCTCTTGTTTGTAAGGCCATTCTTAGTGCAGGATTCTGGTCAATGTCTTTAGAAACTCCAATAATTCTTCCAGGAATTGATCTTTTGTATTCTTCTTTAGTAGCAAAAAAAGCTGCATGAGGTCCACCGTAACCTAATGGAATTCCAAACCTTTGTGAAGTTCCGACAACTACATCTACACCATAACTAGCTGGTTCTTTTAGTATACATAATGAAAGTAAATCAGCAGCAACTACAATTTTAAGTCCTTTTGATTTAGCAATTTCACAATATTTGGCAAGATCTTTAATTTCTCCATGTATGCCTGGGTATTGAATTAGACAGCCGTAAAATTCTTGATCAAACTCAAATTCATCAATTTTTCCTAACACCACACTTATTCCTAAAGGACGTGCTCTTGTTTTTAAAAGCGAAATAGTTTGAGAAAGAGTGTCATCAGAAACAAAAAATTTACTAACTGAATTCTTTTTTTGTTCTTTAGTTCTTAAACTAAAAAGCATAGTCATTGCTTCTGCGGCGGATGTGCTTTCATCTAAAAGTGAAGCATTCGCTAATTCCATTCCGGTTAAATCGCAAATAATTGTTTGATAATTTAATAAAGCTTGCATTCTTCCTTGAGCTATTTCTGCTTGGTAGGGAGTGTAAGCTGTGTACCAACTTGGATTCTCTAGAATATTTCTTTTAATTACAGAAGGAATAATGGCTTCATTGTAACCTAGTCCTATATAAGATTTAAAAACTTTATTTTTTTTAGAAAGTTTTTCTATATGATTTAAATAGTTGTATTCACTTAAAGCTGGATCAAGATCCATTTCATTTTTTAATCTGATATTTGAGGGTATTGTTTCAGAAATTAATTGTTCCATGCTTTCGACACTTAAACAGTCTAGCATTGTTTTTTTATCTGATGAATTAATACCAATATGTCTTTTTGAAAAACCTTCCATTTATTATCAATAATTAGTCTGTAAAATTAGTGATTATGTACAATATATTTATTTATTTTTTTAATTTAAAACGAAAGTTTTTAACTTAAAAACACATGATTGTTAACACTTTTGTAATTTTATTTTGTGAAAAAATTAATTTCAATTTTTGATTTCTATATAAAATCTAGTTTACACTTATCTTTTTGTGTTTTGTCTCTAATATTAATTACCTGCATAAGGTTTGATTTAGATTTTAGTTATGCATTAATTGTGTGTGTTTTTTGTGCAACAATAGTGGTTTATAATTTCATAAAGTATGCTTCTACTCTGCCATATTATTTTTTCACTAAAAATGCTCCAATAAAAAAAATTAAAACTATAAGTTTTGTTTCAGGGTTTTTTTTGTTCATTTCTGTTTTTTTTCTTAATTCTAATACTATATTACTGGGGTTTATGCTTTTTGTTTTATGCTTGACTTATGTGATCCCTTTTAATAGATCAAGTATCAATATTAGGAACTACAGTAAAATTAAAATATTTATTGTTGCATTTTGCTGGGCTGGTGCTACAACTTTAATGCCATTTACCGAAAATATTAGTGTTGATTTAATAGATGTTATATGGCAGTTCATTCAAAGATTTATTTTTATTATAGTCTACACGTTACCCTTTGAGATTAGAGATTTAGAATATGATTCTATTAACCTAAAAACTATCCCTCAGGTTATTGGAATAAATAATACAAAAATTTTAGCTTATTTGCTTTTGATTATATTCTGTATTATGGGATTTTTTATAGAATCGAATGAAAGTAAATTTCTTTTTTCAGATATAATTATAGCATTTATTACTGCTATATTTATTTTTAACACCAAGATAGATCAGTCAAGATATTATACAAGTTTTTTAACAGAGGGGTTGCCAATTTATTGGCTAATTGTAATCTTAATTATTGAAAATATTATTTAAATTAAGGAATCTTTAATTACACTTTCTTTAAGTGAAGCTTTGTAATCAACTATTTTGTTTTGAATTTTTTCATCGCTAGATCCAATTATTGAAGCAGCTAATATTCCTGCATTTTTGGCACCATTTAAAGCGACTGTCGCAACGGGAACTCCCCCAGGCATTTGAAGTATTGATAAAATAGAGTCCCATCCATCAATTGAATTTCTAGATTTTATAGGAACTCCAATGACTGGTAAAGGAGTTAATGCAGCGATCATTCCAGGAAGATGAGCGGCACCGCCTGCACCAGCAATTATTACAGTAATCCCTCTAAGATGAGCATTTTTTCCATACTCCATCATTTTTTCAGGAGTTCTATGAGCAGACACAATATCTACTTCGTTTAATATACCAAATTCATTTAAAGCATCAACAGCTTCTTGCATTACAGGAAGATCTGACTTGCTTCCCATGATAATTCCAACTTTTGCCATGATTATTTTGTTTTAATTTGAATCAGTTTTTTAACTTCTTTAGCTTTTCTTAGTCCTTCGTTTAAATCAGTATCAGTAATTGTCGCATGTCCCATTTTTCTGTTGGGTTTAGTTTGTTTTTTTCCATATAAATGAATTTTCACATTATCAATTTTCATAGCCTCCTCTATACCTTGGTAACATACTTTGCCTGATGAACCTTCACTACCTACTAAGTTAGCCATTATTGCGTAAATATTTGATTTAGAACTGCCTAAAGGTAAGTTCAATATGGAGTTTATATGTTGATCAAATTGAGAGCTAGAACAAGCTTCAATAGAGTAGTGAGCACTGTTATGTGGCCTTGGAGCTACTTCATTTACTAAAATGGCATCATCTTTTGTTAAAAACATTTCTACAGCTAATAAGCCGATGTGATTAAATGATTTTGAAACTTTTAGTGCTATTTCTTTCGCTTTGGCAAGTAACTCATTGCTTATTTGAGCTGGACAAATAACATATTCTACTTGGTTGGATGTTTCATTAAAATCCATTTCTACAATTGGGAAAACTTCAATTTGACCTGATTTATTTCGAGCTATTGTAGTTGCAAGTTCTTTTTTAAATGGGATTAACTCTTCAACGATAAACTCTTCATTTGGTAACTCGTCAAATTCAGCTTTCGAATTAATTATTTTCACCCCATAACCATCATATCCAAATTTTGTTTTTTTCCACATATACGGAAATTTAATATCATTTTTTTCGGAGGATGTTTTAAAATGTTCTAAAGATTTAAAATAATAAAACTTTGCAGTAGGAATTTCATTATCAATAAAAAATTGTTTTTGTATATATTTATCTTGAATTATTTTTAAGGTATTTGAACTTGGAGACACTGTAATACCCTCTGATTCAAGCTTTTCTAATGCCTCAATATTTACGTGTTCAATTTCATAAGTAACTAAGTCACAATTTTTACCAAACTCGTAAACAGAATCAAAATCCATCAAGTCACCTTGGGTAAACTCGTTGCATAATTTTTTACAAGGGGAGTCGTTGCTTGGATCAAGAATATTAGTTTTGATACTTAATCTTGATGTTACAGTAAGTAACATTTTTCCAAGTTGACCACCGCCAAGTATTCCTAATGTAAATTTTGAAGAGAAATAATTCATAATAAATTATTTTGTCAAAAATACATTAAAATGTAATTAACTATAAAATAATTTAACTATTGATTTTGGTATATTTGCTTTTTGTAAATTTTGACTTAATTATGATCAACTTAATTTTATTTGGAAAACCTGGTTCTGGAAAAGGAACACAAGCTGAATTTGTTAAAAAGAAATATGATCTTATTCATATTTCTACTGGAGATGTTTTTAGATATAATATCTCTAAGCAAACAGAACTTGGTATACTTGCGAAATCATACATGGAGAAGGGAGAATTAGTTCCTGATGGAGTTACGATTCAAATGTTAGAAGCAGAAGTGAACAAGACTCCTAATGCTGGTGGTTTTATTTTTGATGGATTTCCTAGAACGACACATCAGGCTGAAATGTTGGATAAATTTTTAATAAATAAAAATTTAAGTATATCAATGACTATTGCCTTAGAAGTTGACGAAAAAATTTTAACAGATAGACTTATAAGCAGAGGAAAAGATAGTGGAAGAGTAGATGATCAAGATAGATCTAAAATTAAAAATAGATTTGAGGAGTATAATAAAAAAACTTCGACTCTAATTAATTATTATAGATCTCAAAATAAATTTTTTGAGATTGAAGGAACAGGTGAGATAAGTGAGATAAGCGAGAGAATATTTAATGTTATTGATTCAAAAATATAATGACTGAAGGAAATTTTGTAGACTATGTTAAAGTAGATATATTTTCAGGAAATGGAGGTAAAGGATCCGCACATTTTCATAGGGAAAAGTATATAACTAAAGGAGGTCCCGATGGTGGAGATGGAGGAAGAGGAGGCCACATTATAGTTATAGCAGATAAATCTTTGTGGACTCTTCATCATTTTAAATTTAAAAGACACTTTAGATCTGGTCACGGAGGAGATGGAAGTGGGAGCAGAAGCTCTGGGTCGGATGGAAAAGATGTTTATATAAAAGTTCCTTTAGGAACTGTGATAAAGGATTCTTTTACCAACAAAGTGATTTTTGAAACAATAGATCATTGTGATGAAAAAATAATTCTTGATGGAGGAATGGGTGGTTTAGGTAACTGGAACTTTAGATCGTCGACTAATCAAGCTCCACGTTACTCTCAACCAGGAATTAAAGGGAAGGAAATACAAATCACACTCGAACTTAAGGTTTTAGCAGATGTGGGTTTAGTTGGTTTTCCAAACGCAGGAAAGTCTACTTTATTGAAAACCATTACATCAGCAAAGCCTAAAATAGGTAATTATGAATTTACTACTCTCAAGCCCAACTTGGGGATTGTAGAGTATAGAGATTATAGATCTTTTGTTATTGCAGATATTCCAGGAATTATTGAAGGTGCATCTGAAGGAAAAGGATTAGGGCATCATTTTTTAAGACATATTGAACGAAATTCTATTTTACTTTTTTTAATTTCATGTGAATCTGAAAAAGTAGTTGATCAATACTATATTCTACTGAATGAATTAAAAAAATATAATCCAGAATTATTAGACAAAGACAGGATAATTGTAATTTCTAAATCTGACTTAATTGACAAAAATAGAAAAGATAAAATCAGCTTAGAAATATCAAAAAAAATTAAAAATATTCCTTTTGATTTTATTTCATCCGTTTCTAACCAAGGTCTTGTGGAATTAAAAGATGATTTATGGAAAGTTTTAAATCCATAATTTTATAAGTTTTTTATAGAGAATCTATTTAATAAATTAGTTATTGACTTTTATTTTAATAATACTATGAGAATTCACTTTATTGCAGTTGGAGGAAGTGCAATGCATAATTTAGCTATTGCTCTTCATTTAAAAGAATATCATGTCACAGGTAGTGATGATTATATTTTTGAACCTTCTAAATCTAGATTAGATAAATACGGTTTACTCCCTGATAGCTTTGGATGGGATTCCTCTAGAATAACTAATGATATAGATTTCGTTATCCTTGGAATGCACGCTAAAGTAGAAAATATTGAGCTAATTGAAGCTCAAAATAAGAAGCTCAAAATAGTTTCCTATCCTGAGTTTATTTATGAAATGTCTAAAAACAAAACAAGGGTTGTGATTGGTGGAAGTCATGGGAAAACATCTATCACAGCAATGGTTTTACATGTTTTAAACGATAACGGAAAAGAGGTTGATTTCATGGTAGGAGCTCAGTTAGAAGGGTTTGAAACAATGGTTCACTTAACTGATGAAAATGATTTTATTTTGTTAGAAGGTGATGAGTATTTGTCTTCACCAATAGACAGGCGTCCTAAATTTCATCTATATAAACCAAACATTGCTCTTTTAAGTGGAATTTCCTGGGATCACATTAATGTTTTTCCAACTAAAGAAATCTATTTAAAACAGTTTGAACTTTTTTTAGAAACTATTGTTTCGGGCGGAGTTCTAGTTTATAATAAATTGGATAAAAAAGTTAATCAAATTACCGAAAATTGCACCAGATCAATTAGAAAGTTAGAATATTCAATGCCTGATTATTTTATTGACAATGATATTTCATTCCTTAAAACTAATGAAGGAGATTTACCGTTAAAAATATTTGGTGAACATAATCTAAGTAATTTAGTAGGTGCAAAGCTTATATGTCAGTTGATGGGTGTTTATGAAGAAGAGTTTAACCACTCAATTACGTCATTTAAAGGCGCTGACAAGCGTTTAGAGTCCATACTAGAAATGAGTGACAGAAGTGTTATCAAAGACTTTGCTCATTCACCTAGTAAAGTTATAGCGACTACTAAAGCTTTAAAAAATCAATTTAAAAGCAGAAAACTAATTGCTTTATTAGAGTTGCATACTTTTAGTAGTTTAAATGAGGAATTCATTGTTGAGTACAAAGACACTTTAAAAAGTGCAGATCGTGCTATTTTGTTTTATGATCCAAAAGCTGTAAAAATTAAAGGCTTAAAGAACATTAATGATCAAAAAATAAAGAACGCTTTTAATGATGATGATTTACTTGTTTTTTCAGATTCAGAGGCTCTAAAAGATTTTTTACTATCTCAATCTTATAACAATACTAATTTACTTTTAATGAGTTCTGGAAATTACGCTTCACTTGATTTAGACTATATTACAAGTCAAATTAAAGTCAGTCAATAATTATAATATTATGAACCAGATCAAACATATATTTTTTGACTTAGACCATACCTTATGGGATTTTAAAAAAAACTCTTCATTAACATTTAAGTATTTATTGAATAAATATAAAATTCCTGTTGAGTTGGATAGATTTTTAGAAATTTATATGCCAATCAATTTTTCTTTATGGAAGCTCTACAGAGATGAGAAAATATCTAAAGAATATTTAAGACATAATAGACTAAAGTCTGCTTTTGAAAAACTTAATGTTACTATATCGTCTGATGTAATTGATCTTATGGCGGATGATTATGTGACACACTTAGCTGATAATAATTTTTTAGTAAAAGATGCTTTATTAGTCTTAGACCATTTAATAGGGAAATATAAATTACATATTATCACTAATGGATTTACTGAAGTTCAAAATAAAAAAATATCAAATTCTAATCTTGATAAATACTTTTCATGTATTATTGATTCAGAAACAGTAGGAGTTAAGAAACCAAATGCTAAAGTATTTGAATATGCTTTAAAGGTAGCTGGAGCAACTCAAAGCGAAAGTCTAATGATTGGTGACAATCTAGAAGCAGATGTTATAGGAGCATTAGATGCTGGTTTTAGTGCCATTCATTTCAATAATAATAATGAGCCTACACATTCACACTGCAGAATAATATCCAATTTAAAATCATTAAATTCTATTTTATAATTAATAGTTTTTTTGTCTAACTATTTCATATAAAATCGTACCACAAGCTACCGACACATTTAATGATTCAATCTTTCCAAGTAAAGGAATTTTAATAAGTTGATCACATAAGTTAATTACTGAGCTTGATAATCCTTTTCCCTCAGAACCCATGACAATCGCTTGAGATTTTTTGAAACTAGTTTGGTAAATGGTTTTTTCAGCTTTTTCAGTAGCGCCATAAATAGGAACTTCAAATTGTTTTAAAAGAAAAAGAGCATCTTTAATATGGCCGACTTTACATATAGGCACATTAAACACAGCTCCTGAGGAAGTTTTAATAGTATCACCATTTACAGGTGCACTTCCACTAGATTGAATAACAATACAATCAACTGCAGTACACTCGGCAGTTCTAACAATTCCTCCAAAATTCCTCACATCGGATAGCTGATCTAAAACTAAAATAGAAGCTGAGTCTTTCTTGGTTTCTAATATTTCGCTTAAATCATCTATAGATAAAAATTTAATAGGAGCGATAGTAGCGACAATTCCTTGGTGGTTTTTAGGCGTTAGCCTGTTTAACTTTTCAACTGGAACATAAGATATTTCAATCGATTTCTTTTTTAAAGTTCTCATTAAATCAAAGGCAGAAGCTCCAGTCAGACCTCTTTGAACAAAGACTCTATTAATAGACTCATTTGAATCAATAGCTTCCATAACAGACCTTATTCCATAAATTTGAGTTGTTTCTTTTTCCATGTTAAGAATTAGTTGAGTTTAAATAGGTAACAAAATTCTTTAAACTTTCTTTATTCTTAAGGTTAAGTTTATTTGCTTTTCTATATTTTTTATATGCTTTTGCATCCAAAAGATTCAATGCTTTCATTTTTTTGTGAGATGTTGGGACTATGTATGTTTGGTCATTGTAAAAGATTAGAAAAACACTACTATCTTTCCATTCAGCACGTGGTGTTTTTGTGTAACCAGATGCTGGAGCACTTATTCCTGAAACTGTTGGCATCTCAACTTTTTTCTGCGGAAAATAATATAACTCATAGTTTTCTAACTTTAAAACATCTTCTAATATTCCTATTGTATTAGTTGATCCGTTCATTTTAAACGAATACAAATTATATGTTTTATCTCTAATACTAATTGTAACGGATTCATTAATGTCAATTGCACTTGTTTGGTTGCTATTACTATTTTTAATTTCAAATTTTTGTTCTGATATATTCAGCCTAATTTGTGCATTATATTGTTTCCCATTTTTAAAAATGATTTTTCCTGATTCAAACTTATCTGTTAAGTAAGGACTTCCCTTTACATTTTCATCATATTTTGTTAGGTCATATAAATTAACGTTTCCTTCAACTAATAAATCTGATACAACTGGGCCAAATTGTGAAACTGATAATTGTGATGTGAGTATTGTAAAAAGTATAATTATTTTTTTCATAATATGTAATTATGCGTAAATATACCTAAAAGGACCTTAATTTAATTGTATAAAAAAAGCACCCAATTGGGTGCTTTTTTTTATTAAGAAGTAGGTACTGATTATTTAGTATCCCACCACACTTTTGAATCTTGACTGTATCCAGATATTTTTGCAACCGCAGCATCGTGATTCGCTTTGTTTGCACTAGCAGTAGTCGTTCCGTAACCATTTCTTACAGGAATTCCAGTACCATTTAATATATCTATTGCAGGTGTTAAAACAGGATAGTCTAACCTTCTCCATTCAGACCATGCTTCCCATCCTTGCATATATAATGCTACCCATTTTTCTTCTGCAATAGTTTGCATAGAAGCAGCACCAACAGAAGCAACGTAAGTAGCAGCATCAGCTGAACTTACACCCCATTGTGTCATAGAAGCATTGATTCCAATTCCGTACCATGTTTGAGCATCGCCAGGAACTGTCCAACCTCTTTGAGCAGCTTCAGCATAACCAAATGCTACTTGAGCGTAAGAGTATAGCATACCACCTTTTTTTGCAGCACTTGTATAGATTATATCAGAAGGTAAGTAAGAAACCCATGATTGTAGGATCCCTGGGTTAAGAACACCATAAGGCATTCCACCGTAAACTTTTCCATCTACAGTTGTGTAAGTAACTTGACCTGAAGCATCTCCTGCTTGTCCAACCGGTTGAGCAAATTTATGTAATCTTGGGTCACTTGTAGCAACTAAATGATTAACCATAGTATTACTAGTAGCATAGTCATCCCTAGACTGGAATCTATCTTGCCAAGGGCTATCGTTAGCATCAGCAGCAGTATAAGGATAGTGAATATCTCCACCAGCTCCAATTACTCCAGCGTTATGAGCTTCTAGAAATTTAGATTGAGCTGTAGCAGCATCAACATCTGCAATTCTTAAAGCCATTACCATTTTCATAGTATTACCAAACTTTTTCCATGAAGTTGCATTACCATTAAACATGAAGTCACCTGATAAACCACCACCATCTAACATACCTAAAGCAGCATCTATTTGAGCGAATAGGCCCATATAAATATCTTTTTGATCGTCAAATTTTGGTTTAAGATTATCTACACCTTTTAATGCTTCAGAATATGGAATTGCTCCCCATCTGTCAGTCATTACGTGATACATGTAAACTTGTAATAAGTGAGCAACACCCATTTGCATACCAGCTGATCCTGAGCTTGAATAAGCTGTAGGGTCTGCAGTATTTAAATTAATTACAGTTTGAAGGTCCATAAGTGGACCAGAATAGAAACCATCAAAGTTCCATTGAATTGTTTCATAACAAGATTCATCGTTATAAGTAATCTCAGAAACATGCTGAGCGTACAATACACCAGAATCAACATTACTAACAATACTAGGAATGTTTCTCATTGCACCCGTTATTAGAGCACCAGTATTCGCTTTAGAAACCGCGTTTGGATTAAGATTTTCATCTCCAAAATCAACAGTCTCACAGGATACAAACAATAAGCTACTTATTGTTAATAATCCGATTATTTTTTGAATTTGTGTTTTCATTATTTTATATGATTACTAATTAAAATTTAAGGCTTACGTTAAGACCAAATGATCTAGCTGATGGTAACTGACCACCTTCACTAGCATAACTTCCACCTGACCATCCTGCACCTAATTCTGAAGGGTCTAAACCAGGAGTTTTACTTCCTCTATAATCACCCCAGTCAGTAGTTTCAGATAAGATAGCAAGATTTGTGCCAATTACCGCTACGCTAATATCACTAAAAGGAGTTTTAGAAATTTGATCAGCGTTAAATGTGTATCCAAGTCTTACTTGTCTTAACTTAACAAAAGAAGCGTCTACTAACCATAGATCATCTCTAGTCCAGTTACCCCAAGCCCAAGAATCTGGAGCTCTGTATATATCAGCAACAGAACCATCAGCGTAAACACCTACTTGGTGAATACCACCTCCAGCAGAAACTGCATCTCTTTTTGGATTTCCTTTATCATTTAAACCAGCCGTCCATTCATGTTGACCTGAAGCCATTGAGAACATATCGGTTACAGAGTGATATAAACCACCGTCTTGGAAGTCAATATTTACTGCTAAGTCCCAATTTTTGTAAACTAGGTTTGAATTAATACCACCTGTGAAGTTAGGCATGATGTTTCCAAGTAGTTGGTTGTTATCATACATGTGGTTACCACTTGCATAATACATCCAATTTCCATTTGCATCTTGTCTTCTTTTTCTTCCATATAGCATACCCCATTCTTCACCAACGATTTCTTGTAAATCCATACTAGACCATGATAACCATGAATTTAATATGTTTCTTTCAATTCCATCGTAGATAAAGTCAACTGTTTTTTCCATAGTTGCGAAGTTTACTGAAACATCCCATCTAAGATTCTCATTTTGAATTGGTGTTCCTGAAAGCATTACTTCAACACCATTTGAAGAAGTAATTTTTGAATTCACATTCAATCCAGTATAACCTGTACTTGCAGCAGAACTAATTGCTACAGGTAAGTTAGAATCTTCTCTGTCAAAATATGTAACATCAAGACCTAATCTGTTATTTAAAAACTTAAATTCAATACCGTACTCAAGTTCTGTTCTCATTCCACCTGTTAAGTTTGGATTAGAAAGAGTGTTTGGTACAGCTAAAGAAGCTAATGAACCATACGATGTACCTGATGAATAAGTTGGACTTGTTTGATAAGCACCTGGGAAAATTGGAGCTTCAGAATAACCAGCTCTTAATTTACCAAAGCTAATTGCATCTACATTGATTAATTTATCAAATAAGAAACTACCAGAAACACCAAACGTTTCAACTCTGTTTGCATCAGATGCAGCAGTTGATTGCCAGTCAAATCGGTAAGATCCATCTAAGTATAACATACTTTTATATCCTAAAGATAAAAGACCAAAAGCAGAAATTCTACTTTGATTATATCTACCAGTAGAATAATTTGGTTTATCAACAGAATTTGCAAGAATATAGAAATCAGGGATCGCTAGACCACCAGATGTACTTGCTGAAGTTGAGATTGTTTTGTTTTGACCAGCACCATAACCTAAAATCGCACTTACATCAAAATCAGATGTAACCTTTTTGTCATAGTTAAGTCTAGCAGCAAACTCATTGTTTTCGGTTGTATAAGAACCTTCATTGTAACTAGCTTGAGTATTCAAAGTGTTTTGACCTACATAACCTCTACCCCAACTAGTTCTGTTATAAGCTCTTCTTTTAACTTCGAAATTAGCGGAAAGACCTTCCATTATATCGTAGTTAATACCAAAGTTACCAGAGTAAGTTGAGTTTTTATTATTATTCGTATTTTGGAACTGCTCATATTGTGGAGCATCCCAATACTGTGGACGTGCATTTCTAGCTGATCTTCTATTCCAAGTGTAAAATACACCGTCAACTAAATAGTTTTCTGCTAGTCTGTCCATGTCTAATTGTCTTTGAAACCATTGGCTCATGTTAGACTGGATACTTCCATATCCACTAGATGCATAATTGTCAGTATTTTGAATTTTTGCATTTAAACTTGCGTAAACTGTAAGTTTATCTGTAGCATTCAAAGAAGTGTTGATGTTTACATCATAAGTGTCTCTTCCTGCATTAGGTAGTGGCAACGTACCGTTTGTAGCACGTCCTGTAGCTCTAAAGCTAAAGTCTTCACCACCTTTACCAAATGATAAACTTGTACTTGAACTCATACCAGTTTGGTAGAAATTCTTTACGTTATTTGGATTTGGAGACCATCCTCTTGTTGTTCCAAATTCTGAGTGACCAGGAATCCATGAATCCCAATGTCTTGCTTGAGTACCGTCCATTCTTGGTCCCCAAGATTCATCAGCTGCATAGTAAGGAATATTTTGTCCTTGGAATGCTGCATACGAAGCAGGGTCTGTTGCTGGATTGTATGAAAATGTATCCCAGTCTTGGTAGTAACCACCACCATACTCATTTTGGTATGGATGAAGTCTACTAACATTAGATACAACTGTATTGTGATCAACTGTTATGTAAGATTCTCCAGCTTTCGCTTTCTTAGAAGTAATTACAATTACACCACTTTTTGCTTCTGATCCGTAAAGAGCAGTTGCAGCAGCACCTTTAAGTACTGTGATGTTGTCAATGTTATCTGTGTTAATGTCTGAAGCAGAAACTTTAATTCCATCTACTACATATAAGATGTCTGTTTCACCTCTTAAACGTATAGCACTTGGCTCGTAAGAAGAACTAGTTCCAGAAATTACCTGAACACCAGCTACTTTACCTGCAAGAGCAGTTCTAAAGTCAAGTTCTTTTGTTTTTGTTAATGCTTCTCCACTTACTGCTTGTTGAGCATAACCAAGAGATTTAGCCTCTCTTGTAATACCAAGTGCAGTAACTACAACCTCTTCAAGAGAATTGTCAGACGCAAGTTGAACATTAATTGTTGCCGAAGCGCCAACAGTTACGTTTTGAGTAGCGAACCCTACATAGCTTACAGAAAGAACATCTCCTTCGTTAGCTGTGATTGAATAAACTCCGTCAAAATCAGTAGTAACACCATTAGTTGTTCCTACTACTTGAACCGTAGCACCTGGAAGAGGTACACCAGTATCGTCGGCAACAGTACCGCTAACACTTTTCTGTGCAACACTCCATTGAAACATTATCATAAAGGATAATGTTAAAAACTTAAATAAATTTGTTTTCATATTAGTTTTAATAATTATTTGAGATGCAAAAATGTTAATAATAAGTTAATAAAACAACATATTTATAGTTTTTTAACCATTGTTGCCGATTTCTCCTCTATAGAGAGTTTTTAATATATTTTTGATAATTTTAATCTGTTGTTATTGAGATATTCGTAATTTAGTATTACATCCAATATTGAATGTTGTTTATTTCATTTCTCCTTATTATAACATTTCCTCTGTTATGGTATTTATTATTCTTGAAATTATAAAGTTTTAATTATTTTTTCATTTTCATTTTTATTAATTTTTTTATATTTTATAATAATTGTAGTTATGTAGTTGTCAATTACTTATAATTTACATTATGTCCTTATATATATACACTTGTTTGTTTATTTTAACGTTTAAATCAATTATTTTTTGAAATTCCATTTGATTAATTCTAAAATTAAATTACATTTGCACGCCCAAATAGGGGAAAAAACAAACATTAAGATAGCATATGCCTACAATATCACAGTTGGTTCGAAAAGGAAGATCTAAGATTACTAAGAAAAGTAAATCTGCTGCTTTAGTTTCATGTCCTCAGAAAAGAGGAGTTTGTACTAGAGTTTATACAACTACACCTAAAAAACCTAACTCAGCAATGAGAAAAGTTGCTAGGGTAAGATTAACTAATGGAACTGAAATTAATGCTTACATTCCTGGTGAAGGACATAATCTGCAAGAACATTCAATTGTTTTAGTAAGAGGAGGAAGAGTGAAAGACCTTCCTGGCGTAAGATATCACATTGTTAGAGGAGCTTTAGATACAGCTGGTGTTGAAGGTAGATTACAAAGAAGATCAAAATATGGGGCGAAGCGTCCTAAAAAATAAATTTAATTGATGACGTTCAAATTTAATTTTGAACCTCTCTAAAACTAAAATAAATGAGAAAAAGTAAGGCAAAGAAAAGACCGTTACTACCTGATTCAAGGTTTAACGATCAATTAGTTACAAGATTTGTCAATAACCTAATGTGGAGTGGTAAAAAATCCACAGCATTCACGCTTTTTTATGATGCTATTGATATCATAGAAGAAAAGAAGCAGAATGAAGAAAAAACCTCCCTTCAAGTATGGAAAGATGGTTTATCTAATGTTATGCCTCACGTTGAAGTAAGAAGTAGACGTGTTGGTGGAGCAACTTTCCAAATTCCAATGCCAATAAGACCAGACAGAAAAATTTCCATGGCTATGAAATGGTTAATTACTGCTGCAAGAAAACGTAATGAAAAGTCAATGGCATTAAAATTAGCTTCTGAAATTTTAGCAGCTGATAAAGAAGAAGGTGCTGCTGTAAAAAAGAAAACTGATGTTCATAAAATGGCTGAAGCCAATAAAGCATTTTCACACTTTAGATTTTAATATACAATGGCTAGAGATTTAAAATTCACGCGTAATATTGGTATCGCTGCTCACATTGATGCAGGGAAAACCACAACAACTGAACGTATATTGTATTATACTGGAGTTAGTCATAAAATTGGTGAGGTTCATGATGGTGCTGCCACAATGGATTGGATGGAACAAGAGCAGGAGAGAGGTATTACTATTACATCAGCAGCTACAACCTGTACTTGGAATTTTCCAACGAATCAAGGAGAAAAAAACGATGAGTCTAAACCTTATCATTTTAATATCATTGACACACCAGGTCACGTTGATTTCACAGTTGAAGTTAATAGATCTTTAAGAGTTTTAGATGGTTTAGTTTTTTTGTTTAGTGCGGTAGATGGTGTTGAGCCTCAATCTGAAACTAACTGGAGACTTGCTGATAATTATAAAGTTCCAAGAATGGGCTTTGTGAATAAAATGGATAGACAAGGTTCAAACTTTTTAAATGTTTGTAACCAAATTAAGTCAATGCTAAAATCTAATGCTGTTCCAATAGTTTTACCAATTGGTGATGAAGATAATTTTAAAGGTATTGTTGATTTGGTTAAAAATCAAGCAATTGTTTGGCATGAAGATAAAATGGGTGCGACTTTTGATATAGTAGACATTCCTGAAGATATGAAAGAGGAAGTTCATGAGTATAGAGCTAATTTGATTGAAGCAGTTGCTGAATACGATGATGCTTTACTTGAAAAATTCTTCGATGATCCTGATTCTATTTCAGAAGATGAAGTTCATGAAGCGTTGAGAAAAGCTACTCAAGACATGAGCATTATCCCAATGATTTGTGGTTCAGCTTTTAAAAACAAAGGAGTTCAGTTTCTATTAGATGCTGTTTGTAGATACTTACCTTCACCTCTAGATAAAGAGGCTATTATAGGAATTGATCCTAAAACTGATTTAGAAATTGAAAGAAAACCTAATGTTTCTGAACCGTTTTCTGCTTTAGCTTTTAAAATTGCAACCGATCCTTTTGTTGGGAGATTAGCTTTTTTTAGAGTTTATTCTGGTAGATTAGACGCTGGTTCTTATATACTAAACAATAGATCTGGAAATAAAGAAAGAATTTCTAGAATTTTCCAAATGCATGCAGATAAGCAAAATTCAGTTCCTTTTATTGAAGCTGGTGATATTGGTGCAGCTGTTGGTTTTAAAGATATTAAAACAGGTGATACATTAACAACAGAGAAACATCCAATAGTTTTGGAGAGTATGAATTTTCCTGATCCAGTAATAGGTATTGCAGTCGAGCCAAAAACTAAAGCTGATGTAGATAAGTTAGGAATGGCACTAAGTAAATTAGCAGAAGAAGACCCTACTTTTCAGGTTAAAACAGATGAAGCCTCTGGTCAAACTATTATATCTGGGATGGGAGAACTTCACTTAGATATTCTTGTTGATAGACTAAGAAGAGAATTTAAAGTTGAAGTAAACCAAGGTCAACCACAAGTTGAATATAAAGAAGCTATTACAGAAATTGCCAATCACCGAGAAATTTATAAAAAACAATCTGGTGGTAGAGGTAAATTTGCTGATATTTCTTTTGTTATGGAGCCTGCAGAAGATGGAAAAGTTGGTCTAGAGTTTATTAATAAAATTAAAGGTGGTAATGTTCCAAGAGAATTTATTCCATCAGTTGAAAAAGGCTTTAGAGAAGCTATGAAAAATGGCCCTTTAGCTGGTTTTGAAATGGATGCTATGAAAGTTACTCTTAAAGATGGTTCTTTTCATGCAGTCGATTCTGATTCTCTTTCTTTTGAACTTGCTGCAAAGCTAGGTTATAAGAATGCTGCTAAATTAGCTAAGTCAGTTATAATGGAACCAATAATGAAATTAGAAGTTTTAACACCTGAGGCTAATATGGGTGATGTTGTTGGTGACTTAAACAGAAGAAGAGGTTTAGTAAATAATATGGATGATAGAGCTGGTGCAAAAGTTGTTAAAGGTTTAGTTCCATTATCTGAAATGTTTGGTTATGTAACTTCATTAAGAACATTAAGTTCTGGAAGAGCTACTTCAACTATGGAATTTGATCATTATGCTGCAACGCCTAAAAATGTTTCAGAAGAAGTGATAGCATCAATAAACGGAACAAAAGATTAAAACCAATAAAATGAGTCAAAAAATTAGAATAAAATTAAAATCTTACGACTTCAATTTGGTTGACAAGTCTGCAGAGAAAATTGTTAAGACTGTCAAAACGACTGGGGCGATTGTGACTGGACCTATTCCTTTACCAACACACAAAAAGATATTTACTGTGTTAAGGTCTCCTCACGTTAATAAAAAATCAAGAGAACAATTTCAGTTATCTTCTTATAAAAGATTACTGGATATATATAGTTCTTCATCAAAAACAATTGACGCTCTAATGAAACTTGAATTACCTAGTGGTGTTGAAGTTGAGATTAAAGTATAATTAATTTAAAATAGAAAAATAATGTCTGGGTTGATCGGAAAAAAAATAGGTATGACAAGCATATATGATGAAAATGGTAAGAATTTACCATGTACTGTCATTGAAGCTGGTCCTTGTGTTGTTACTCAGGTTAAAACTGATGAGGTTGACGGTTATAGTGCAGTCCAACTAGGGTTTAACGATAAAAATGAAAAGCACACTACTAATGCTGAGGCAGGACATTTTAAGAAATCAAAGACATCTGCTAAACATAAAGTAGTAGAATTTAAAAACTTTGATAAAGAAATTAATCTTGGAGATTCAATAACTGTTGATCACTTTTCAGAAGGTGAATTTGTTGACGTTTCAGGAACTTCTAAGGGTAAAGGTTTTCAAGGTGTTGTAAAAAGACATGGTTTTGCTGGAGTTGGTCAAGCTACTCATGGACAGCATAATAGATTAAGAGCACCAGGTTCTATTGGAGCTGCTTCTTACCCAGCTAGAGTATTTAAAGGAATGAAAATGGCAGGTAGAATGGGTAATGAAACTATTACTGTTCAAAATCTTAAAGTTATAAAAGTTGTTTCAGAGAAAAATATACTTGTTTTAAAAGGTTGTATTCCTGGACACAAAAACTCTTACGTAATAATTAGAAAATAATGAAAGTATCTGTTTTAAATATAAAAGGTAAGGATACAGGAAGGTCAGTTGAGCTTTCTAAATCTATTTTTGAAGTTACCCCCAATGATCATGCTATATATCTTGATGTAAAAAGATTTTTAGCTAATAATCGTCAAGGGACTAATAAAACTAAAGAAAG
>ENA-OSJC01001148-OSJC01001148.1-marine-metagenome-genome-assembly--contig:-NODE-1148-length-22558-cov-9.893999_pt1 | contig 22558 bp, 25 predicted proteins | sample MGYA00237885_ERZ534234 | MGnify/ENA primary metagenome ERZ534234 (study PRJEB26413, sample SAMN06343907) | marine metagenome | isolation source: coastal waters | place: Atlantic Ocean: West Antarctic... | reverse complement strand
ACCACACCTAGTGCGGCAAGTGATAGTGCCATCATGGATGCATTTTTTACATTTTTTACTTTTTGAGGCTTCATTTATAATTCTTTATCTTGGTTAATTTTTGTAATACTTGCTTCTGCAATACCTTTGTGAAATTTTATTTTTATTTTATCACTAACACTCATAGCAGAAGTATTATTAATAATTTTTTTATTATGGCTTAATATAATTGAATATCCTCTGGATAAAATTTCATTTGGGTTTAAGTGACTGAGGTTTTGTTTGTATGATTTAATTTGCTCTCGATATTTTTCAAGCTGGGAAGAAATAGTTACTTGCATTCTATTTTTTAGAGCTAAAACTAAATCTAATTGCGAAGCTATTTTCTGAGCCGGGGACACAAGTCCTTTTTCTAGGAAATCAATTCTTTGAGTTAATTGTTCAATTTTATTTTGGATTATGTTAAATAAATTAGATTTAAAATATTCTAAATCCCCAAGTAATTCTTCATAGCTGGTACTAATAATCTCTGCCGCTGCTGTTGGAGTTGGGGCTCTGAGGTCAGCGACGAAATCAGAAATAGTGATATCTGTTTGATGCCCAATAGCAGAAATTATAGGAAGTCTAGACAAAAATATTTCTCTAACTACTGACTCATCATTAAAAGACCACAAATCCTCAATTGAACCACCGCCTCTGCAAATTATTAGAATATCTACCTCACCTCTTTGGTTCGCAGATTTTATAGCGCTAATGATACCTTGTGGTGCCATTTTACCTTGAACTGGAGTTGGGTAAATGATAACTTTTAATGACTTATTTCTTCTGTTTAAGGTTGTTATTATGTCTCGTAAGACTGATGCATCTGGTGATGTAATAACTCCAATAGAATTAGGATGAGGAGGTAATAATTTTTTTTGTTCTTCGTCAAAGAGTCCCTCTTCATTCAGTTTTTGTTTGAGTTGATTAAACTCTTCAAATAATTTACCCAGACCAGCTTGTTGAAGCGACGATACATTTAACTGGTAATCACCTCTTTGCTCATACAGACCAATATTACATTGCGCTTCGATTAGATCACCATTTTTTGGAATCCATTTTACTTGATTATTTTTTCCTCTAAACATAGTACATCTAACTTGCGCGCCATCATCCTTTAGAGAGAAGTACCAGTGACCTGAGCTAGCTTCTATAAAGTTTGATATCTCTCCTTTTACCCAAATAGAAGGAAAATTATCTTGTAGAAGGTCTTTAACTAATTTATTAATTTCCGTAATGGAGAAAATTTTTATTTCAGCTGAATTAAAGTCGTTTATCATAGTGGTATATTGTAATCAACAAAAAAAGTTTTTAATATTAAATTTATTATAAGTCGTTTATTAAAACTAATTAAACCTAATGCAAAATTTTTTAACATTTAAAAAAATTAACTTATTCGGATCTTTGCTCGCCTTTATTTTGGTTGGTTTAGCAGTAGCTATACAAACACAATTTAATTTAGAGCCCTGCCCACTTTGTGTGACACAAAGAATTGTTTTTATAGTAATTGGCTGCCTTTTCTTATTATTCTCCTTCATTAACCCAAACCAATTAATAAGATTTATTCATTTAACGAGTCTCTTAATTGCAAATATAGTAGGCATCGTTTTTGCTAGTAAACATATTTTAATTCAAAGCAAATGGATCACAGTTCCTGCTGAATGTGGGATAGATTTAGATTATATGTTTGAAAACTTTCCACTGACTGAAGCATTTAGTCTTTTATTCAAGGGAACAGGTGATTGTTCTGAAATTGACTGGTTATTTTTTGGATTAACCCTTCCCCAGTTAGCATTTATTGCTTACATTATGTTTAGTATACTAACCCTCTATATATATAAGAAAATTAATAAATGAATACATTAGAATCAACAATTGGAAATACGCCTCTAGCAAAATTACAAAGAATGGCTGACCGAGATATAGGTGATATTTATTTAAAATTAGAAGGAAATAACCCTGCTGGATCAGTAAAGGATAGACCTGCTTTTTCAATGATTCAACAAGCCGAACTAAGAGGTGATATCAAACCAGGTGATACATTAATAGAGGCAACATCTGGAAATACAGGTATAGCTTTGGCAATGGTTGCAGCAATGAAGGGCTATAAGATAATTTTAATAATGCCAGAGAATCAGTCCATTGAAAGACGTCAAACAATGAAAGCATTTGGCGCTGAATTATTACTAACATCACAAGAGGGTAGTATGGAGTTAGCCCGTGATAAAGCACTTGAAATGCAAGGCGAGGGTAAAGGTGTAGTTCTAGATCAATTTGGAAACCAGGATAATCCAAAAGCACATTATGAAGGCACTGGACCAGAGATTTGGCGAGATACAAAAGGAGCAGTAACTCATTTTATCTCCAGCATGGGAACAACAGGCACAATTGTAGGAACATCAAGATTCCTTAAAGAAAAAAATTCTTCAATACAAATTATTGGAGTCCAGCCAGAAGAGGGCGCGCAAATACCAGGTATACGCAAGTGGCCAAAAGAATATTTACCAAGCATTTTTGACGATAGCAACATAGATAGTATTAGATTGGTTAGTCAAAATAATGCTGAAGAAACAGCAAGAAATCTTGCTAAAAAAGAAGGTATTTTTTCTGGCGGATCAACTGGAGGGGCTCTTTACATTGCCCTTGAGATTGCAAAAAAAAATCCCAAAGCAGTTATAGTTTCTATTGCTTGTGACAGGGGAGATCGTTATTTATCAACAGGAATTTTCCCCACTTAAGCTGTGATACCTTCTTTAGTTTTCGATTTAGAAACCATTCCAGATATTTTGGCTATTCGTCGCTTATATAAAATTAGCGATGAATTTGGCGATGAAGACGTTGTAAATATTGCAATGTATCAAAGAAGACAGAAAGTGGGTCATGATTTTTTACAGCACCATTTACAAAAAATTGTTGCTATTTCGTGTGTCTTGAAAACTGATGAGCAATTAAAAATATGGTCATTAGGCGATGAAGGAAGTAGCGAGGCAGAATTATTAGAAAGGTTTTACGACGGAGTAGAAAAATATCTGCCTAATCTAGTAACCTGGAATGGAACCGGCTTTGATTTACCTGTTTTAAATTACCGATCATTGGTAAATAAAGTGTCATCTTCTGTTTATTTTGATATGGGAGAAAATAATTCAGACTTCAAGTGGAATAATTACTTAAACCGCTTTCATCAAAGACATGTTGATTTAATGGATTTCTTTGCTCTGTATAGTGGAAGAAATAATGCTTCATTAGATCATATAGCAAAATTATGTGGTTTTCCTGGAAAATTAGATATGGATGGAGGCAAAGTTTGGAAAACCTACCTTGATGGAAATATCAAGTCTATTAGGGATTATTGCGAAACAGATGTAGTTAATACTTATTTAGTGTATTTAAGGTTTTTATTTATTAAAACACATATTAATAAAAGTTTATATGAAGAGGGGTTACAAGAATTGCAAAAAATGCTTGAAGGCTTAGATGGGACACATTGGAAATCATTTATTCAAGCATGGCAAAAGTAGTGCGCACTAGAATTGAAAAATCTTTTATAACAATGATATCTTCTGTAAGTCATGAAGGTAAAGGAATTGCTTATGAGGATGATAAGACGATATTTATTGATAATGCGCTTCTTAATGAAGAAGTAGAATATAAAATCATTAAGAAGAAGAAAGACATAGCATTTGCCAAAAGCCTGAATATAATAAAAGCCTCAACACAAAGAATCGAACCTAAGTGTGAAGTTTATGGAGTTTGTGGTGGATGCTCAATGCAACATTTTGAAGAAGGAGCTCAATTAGCTTACAAACAAAGAGCATTTGAGGAGGCATTGCAGCATGTAGGAAATGTTATGCCTGAAAGTATATTGAGTCCAATATCTGGCCCTTTATGGCATTACCGACACAAGGCAAGACTAAGAGTAAAGTTTGTATTAAAAAAGAATAAGGTCTTAATTGGCTTCAATGAAAAAATGTCACATTTTTTGACCAATATGACTGCTTGCCCAGTTTTACCAAAAAAAATATCAGACCTGATTGAGCCGCTACAGGATCTATTCTTTAAATTATCTATAAGAGATCAAATTCCTCAAATTGAATATGCATCAAATCAAATTCGACACATTTTAGTTATTAGAATACTTGCGTCACTAACTCAAGATGATAAAAATATTTTAAAATACTTTCAAGAGCAAAATGGAATTGAATTTTGGAGTCAGACAAAAGGATACGAAACTGTTAAACCACTTTTTGATAAAACATTAAACCAAATAACATATAAGAATAAAGAATTTAATTTAAAATTTTTATTTAATCCAACCGGTTTCACTCAGATTAATCCGTTTATTAATCAAATATTAATTAGGAAGGTGATGGCATTATTACGTCCTTCAAAAGGTGATGTAATTTTTGATTTATTTTCCGGTATTGGGAACTTTAGCCTACCCATTGCAACTTCTGGAGCAACTGTTTTAGCAATAGAAGGTGATGAAATGCTTGTAGATTCAGGAAATAGTAATGCAATTGAAAATAATCTAAGTAAAAATGTAACTTTTAAAACATTAGATTTGTTTAATATTAAAAAAGAGGAATTACTTTCATTGGGACAAGCAACTAAATGGCTAATTGATCCTCCTAGACTCGGTGCATCAAATTTGATTAATTTAATCGATGATGAAATAAAGCCAAAATTAATTATTTATATCTCTTGTAACCCAGCTACTTTAGCAAGAGACTCTGACATATTGGTGAATGAAAAAAATTATATTTTTAAAGAAGGCGGCATAGTTAATATGTTTCCACATACCTCGCATATTGAATCAATCGCAGTTTTTGAGGTAAATGAATAATATAAGAAAGTACATAGCAATTTCTTTTACTTATTGGTTTCTATTGGCGGGCTGTTCAGACTTAAATACAGAAAATATTATTTATTTTGGCATTGCCCAAAATCCACAAAATTTAGACCCAAGGTTTCACTCTGATGGAGCATCCGAAAGAATTTCTGAGCTACTTTACTCACCTTTATTTTATTTTAATAAAAGTTATAAGATTGAATCAAATATCGTCGATTGGAAAAAAACTACCCCATTGAAATATAAATTTAAAGTTAAGAAGCAATTACCTGTATTTCACCATAATAAAAATATGAGTATTGAAGATATTATTGCTACATTAAATAATTTAAGAGTTCAGCAGAAATCACCTTTTTATATTGAGCTAAAGAATATCAAAAATATTATTAAATTATCAAATGTTGATTTTGAAATTAATTTATTTAAACAAGATATAAATTTCTTAACTAGATTGGTATTTTTTATATTGCCATCAGACTTACTTAACAACAATCATAACTTTTCAACTAACCCCATTGGTTCTGGTCCATTTAGATTTTTAGAGAAATACCCTAACCTCAAAATACAGAGAAGACTTGATTCACAAATAATTGAGCTAGTTAATATTAAAGATCCAACTGTTCGAGTTTTGAAACTTTTAAATGGTGAAATTGATTTATTACAAAATGACTTACCTCTAGAGATGATTAAACTCCTTGAGTCTAAAGATAGGATTACTACTTTAAATGAGCATGGTGCAAATGTCTCTTACATTGGGTTTAATTTTAATGATTCATTATTAAAGCAACATAAGTTTAGAAAATCTTTAACTTTGGCAGTGGATCGCCAAGCATTAATTAAAAATTTTTTAAATGATAAAACAAGGATTGCAGAGCAAATTTTACCACCTGAGCATTGGGCCAGTGAGAAGATAAATTCTATTGACTATAACCCCAGTTTGGCAAGAAAATATATTAAAGAACTTGGGATTAATGATCCGATTGTACTTACATTAAAAACCTCAACTGACCCTTTTCGAGTAAAGATTGCAACCTTAATTCAAAAACAATTCGAAAGTATTGGCGTTAAATTAATCATTAAATCTCTTGATTGGGGAACATACTTCAAAGACATTCAGGCAGGTGAATTTCAATTATATGGTTTAACTTGGGTTGGTATACGAAACCCTGAAATTTATGAAAAAATCTTTAACTCTGGGCTTACACCACCAGAAGGTTTAAATAGGGCGAGTTATATTAATCTGAAGACAGATGTACTAATTGCTAAGGCAAAAGAATCTAATCGATGGGATAGAGTAATTAAGAAAGTAAATGCAGATAATGCTTTTATGCCGTTATGGTACGAAGGGAATTTCGCTGCTTTTAATAATGATATAAGCGGTTATTATATTCATATTGATGGAAGTTGGGATGCTTTAAAAACTGTTAGGAAAAAATATGGCTCTTTTAATTAATGTATCGATAAAGTTACAACAGCTTACTTTGATAGATAATACAAAAGTAATTAAGTCCTACCCAGTATCGACTGCGCTTAAAGGTATAGGTCAAAATAAAAATAGCCTTCAAACCCCAATAGGACATCATTATATTCGAGCGAAGATTGGCAAAGGCTTGCCAGTTTTAAGCATTTTTAAAGGTAGAAGACCTACTGGTGAAATATGGAGTAAAGCCAATACAGAGCTGGAACCTAAGCATGACTGGATATTATCGAGGATTATGTGGTTATCAGGAAAAGAACTGGGAGTTAATCGCCTAGGAAACTCTGACACAATGCAGAGATATATATATATTCATGGAACTCATGATGAAAGTCAGTTGGGAAGACCCTTGTCGCATGGCTGTATAAGAATGTCTAACAATGATGTTATTGAGCTTTTTAATTTAACACCGATAGGGACGATTGTTTATATCAATGAAGAGTAGTTTCCCAATAATATTTTTTTCATCTTTTCTTCAAATATTAGGTATTTTTATAGTCAGCTTCCTAATATTGCACTTATTACCAGGAGATCCAATTCAAGTAATGCTTGGCGAGTCAGCTGCACTTTCAGATCAGGCTAGACTCCGAGCTGAGCTAGGATTAGATCAACCAATATACAAACAAATATTTAATTCATTTCTGCAAATAACACAAGGCAATTTTGGTAATTCTATTTTAACTGGCGTACCAATTAAAGAGCAAATAATTATTGCCATGAAAAATACTTACACTCTGGCACTAATGGCTTTATTTATTGCAATAACATTTGGTATTGCTGGAGGAGTAATGGCAGCAAAATATAGAGATAGTTTCTTAGATAAAATAATTATTAGTGTGAGTTTATTTTTCATATCAATCCCACATTTTTTCTTAGGCCCATTATTGATGCTTTTTTTATCAATATGGTTGGGCTGGCTGCCAATAAGTGGAATGGAGAGCTCACTCTCTATTGTGTTGCCGGCGTTAACCCTATCTCTTGGGATGCTAGCTATTATTATTAAAATGACTAGAAATTGTATGATTGAAGTAATAGATTCAGACACTGTTAGAACTGCAAGAGCAAAGGGCATGTCAGAGTTAGCAATAACCATACACCACATATTTCGATTAGTTTTAATCCCATTAATTACTATTATTGGTATGCAATTTGGATCTTTATTATCTGGCGCAGTAATTACTGAAACGTTGTTTAGTTGGAATGGCCTAGGTATGCTTTTAGTAAACTCAATTCAGATGAGAGATTACCCGATTACGCAAGCATGTATTTTTGTTATAGCTATTTCTTATGTTTTAGTAAATTTATTTACCGAAATCTTGTACAAAATAGCTGACCCAAGAATGAGGGATATTTAGTTTTGAAAAAATTAGTTTTGTTTATTAGTTTTTTTTGGGGAATAGGAATAACTATAAAGTTATTTTCTGGTTTTGATTCAAATCAAATGATATTTGATGAAATCTTGATTCAGCCTAATCTTTCATCATGGTTAGGTAGGGATGATTATGGAAGAGATATATTTTACCGGTTAGTTGATGGCTTTCTAAATTCTTTTGAAATAATTCTTATAGTGACATTCATATCAAGTTTTATTGGGGTTGTAATTGGAGTTATCTCAGGATATTTTGGTGGAAAACTAGATCAATTTTTGAAGTATATAACTACATTATTTATGGCCTTTCCTGGAATATTACTGGCGATTGCTTTTGCGGCTATTTTAGGCCCAGGTAAATTTAATTTAATTTTTGCTTTATGTGTCGGTGGTTGGGTGGGTTATGCAAGACTTGCAAGAGCTCAAACTGCACTAATTAAAAATTTAGATTTCGTTAAAGCCTCTGAGTCAATGGGTGGTTCGCATAAAATAATAATAATAAATCATATTTTACCATCTCTTAAAACGCCATTGATTGTGGAAGGTACTTACGCTATTGCTGGGCTAATTATTGCGGAAGCTAGTCTTTCATTTATTGGTTTGGGTTTGCAGGCACCAATGGCTTCATTGGGAGGAATGATGAGGGATAGCGTAAGATTTTTATTAGTGTCCCCTCACTATGCTTTATTTGTTGGCCTAAGTATCATGTCTCTAGTATATTGCATTAATTTTTTTGGCGATTATTTTAATCAAAAATGGGATATTAAAAATAATGAAGACTAATAATTATAAATATTTTGATTTAGTTATGGCGGCATTCGTTACCGTTTTAATAACGGCCAACATAATTGGACCTGCTAAAATTTCACAATTAGATCTCCCTATATTTGGAGTTATTACCTTTGGTGCCGGTGTTTTATTTTTCCCCATCGCTTTTATTTTTGGTGATATTTTAACTGAAGTTTATGGTTACGCGGCGTCTAGAAGGGTAATTTGGGCAGGCTTTGCAGGCTTAGCTTTTGCTTCTTTTATGGCATGGGTTGTTGTTGCTCTTCCACCAGCCCCGTTTTGGAAAAACCAGGAAGTATATGAAGTTGCTTTTGGTTCTGCATGGAGGGTCGCTTTAGCTGGACTCATTGCTTTTGCTGCAGGTGAATTTGCTAATTCTTTTGTTATGGCTAAAATGAAAATATGGACAAATGGTAAGAAATTATGGACTAGAACCATTGGCTCAACTGTTATTGGAGAAGGAGTCGATTCTATTTTATTTTATCCCCTGGCATTTTATAATTCCGGAATTATTCCTAATGAAATGTTAATGTTAGTTGTTGTAGCGCAATTTTTAGCTAAAACAGGCGTTGAAATAGCATTTACTCCAATTACTTATAAAATTATAAAATTTTTAAAAGCAAAAGAAAAAATTGATTTTTATGATACAAAAACAAACTTCAACCCATTTGTCTTCAAAGGTTAGGGTCTTTATATAATGACATGTTTAATGATTGATATTGAAGGGTTAGGGTTAATTAATTCTGATATTGAAAGAATTAAGCATCCATTGGTTGGAGGTATAATTTTATTTGCTAGAAATTATAAAAATAGATCCCAACTCACAAATCTTATTATTTCTATTAGAAAAATAAAACAAGGTCTTCTTATAGCAGTTGATCATGAAGGTGGCCGTGTTCAAAGATTTAAGGATGAATTTACTAATATTCCAAAAATGAGCCTATTTGGAAAAATCTACCAAAAAGATAGAGACCGGGCGAATAAAATTGCCAAACTATCTGGTTGGGTGATTGCTGAAGAATTGGCAGCAATTGATATTGATTTTAGTTTTACTCCTGTTTTAGATGTTGATTATGGCGCTAGTTCAGTTATTGGAGATCGAGCATTTCATCAAGATATTGATACTATTAGCGAATTAGCGAGCTCACTTGTTGAGGGATTAGATTTTGGAGGAATGCAATCTGTAGGCAAGCATTTTCCTGGGCATGGATTTATAAAATCCGATACTCATTTAGAAACAGCAACAGATAATCGCTCATTAGAGACAATTCAAAAAAATGATATGTTAACTTTCGATAGACTTATTCAAAAAGGAGTTAAGGGAATAATGCCCTCACACGTAGTTTATTCATCATGCGATCATAGTCCAGCAGGTCTTTCAGGCTTTTGGCTTCAAGATCAATTAAGAGATAGGTTAGGATTTGAAGGTGCAATTTTTAGTGATGATATGAGTATGCAGGCTGCCCAAGATTCTGAAAATAATATTACATTACGAGTTAAAAGGGCATTAATTGCTGGATGCGACATGGTGCTTGTATGTAATTCCCCATTTGAGCTAGATAAGTTGATGGGAGAGTTGCAATGGAAGCCAGACGTAAAATCTCTTGAAAGACTTCAACTAATGAAGCTAAATAGAGATAAAAATAATTTAACTTGTTGTAACCATAACATTGACGAAGCACGTTCAATCATTGCGCAAGTTTAAAAAAATTGATTTATACTTTAAATTCATCTTGAACTTTAAACCCATAAGCCTTATCCTATTGTTGTATTATTAAATTTATGAGGATTTTAACTACCATGCAAAACAATTTAGATATTACGGCACAATCGCAATCAGCTTTAGCTAGTAATAAGGTTTTAAGAAATACTTATGCATTATTGGGAGTTTCTTTAATTCCAACTGTTATAGGTGCTTTGATTGGAATGACTATGAATTTTGGCTTTGCGGCTCAAAGTCCAATGTTATTTTTTATACTTACCCTTGGAGCAATGTTTGGAATGTTTTATCTCATTAGAGCCAATCGAAATAGCAGTCTTGGTGTAGTTTTTCTTTTGGGCCTGACATTCCTAATGGGATTAATGCTCGGACCAATCTTACAAGTTGCCTTTAGCTTAAGCAACGGCGGTCAAATTGTGGGTTTAGCTGCAGGTGGAACAGCATCTATTTTCCTTGTTTTATCTGGTATTGCGACTACAAGCAAAAGAGACTTTTCATTTATGGGTAAGTTTTTAATGATTGGTTTAATGCTCTTAATTTTAGCTATGGTTGTAAATATTTTCTTTCAAATACCAGCAATGTCATTAGCAATATCTGGAATAGCAGTGCTTATCTTTTCTGGATTCATTCTTTATGATGTGAATAGAATTGTAAGGGGCGGAGAGACTAATTACATAATGGCCACTTTGGCATTATATTTAAATATTTATAATTTATTTGTTCATTTACTTCACATTTTAATGGCAGTAATGGGAAATAGAGATTAAAAAATATTAGTATTTATTAAAAACCGTGATTTTCTTCACGGTTTTTTTTTCTTTTAATTTTAAAAAAATCTTGTAAAAGTGATTTAGACTCCTTCTCTAAAATCCCCCCCTGAATAATGCAATGATGATTTAAGTCCATGTTCTCCTTAAGGTTGATTACACTTTCAGCAGCACCAGTCTTAGGATCAAAAGCCCCAAATATTAAGTTACTAATTCTTGCATGAAAGATAGCACCAAGACACATAACACATGGCTCAAGTGTTACATAAAGACTACAATTAAGAAGCCTATAGTTCTTCAAATATTGTCCAGCATTGCGAATAGTTAAAATTTCTGCATGTGCACTTGGATCATGGTTAGCAATTGATAAATTATGCCCACTAGCAATAATTTTATCTTGATAAACTAAAACTGCACCTATAGGAATTTCATCAGCAAAAAATGATAGTTTTGCTTGCTTTAAGGCCTCACCCATAAAAAATTCATGTGTTTTATTATTGGTCATTTGTAGAGTTAAAAAATTATTGAATCTTTAACGTTAATAATGTCATATCTACTTATTATAATGATTATTATGGATTGAATATTGTTTTAATATCGACATTTTTCAGCTAAACTTGGGCTACTTAGATTCTTCCGTATAAATAAGAAAAAATTTAATGAAAAAAATAGCTACTACTGAAGTGCCAATAAATGATGTAATTGCTCAAAGATGGAGTCCTCGTGCTTTTGATTCAAGTTATATTGTTTCCGAAGACGAAATTAAATCTTTATTCGAAGCGGCAAGGTGGGCACCATCTTGTTATGGAGACCAACCGTGGCAGTTTGTCTTATTCAATAAAGAAGATGCAACTGCATGGGCTGGCGCATTAAATTGTTTGTCTGTTGGCAATCAAAATTGGGCCATGGATGCTTCAATTTTAATCATAGTTTGTTCTAATAAAAATTTTAATCATAATAATGAACCAAATCGCTGGTCACATTATGATGCCGGGGCTGCTGCAGAAAATATTTGTTTACAGGCTACTAGTATTGACCTATCTGCTCATCAAATGGGTGGGTTTGATCAAGATAAAGTTAGAAGTTTGTCAAATATTCCTATGAAATTTGACATTCTTTCTTGCATGGTCGTAGGAAAAAGTTTAGATGAATCTAAGTTGAGCAAGATTCAAAAAGACAAAGAAGGACAAGTACGCTCAAGAAAGCAGCTTGAAGATATTTATTTTATTAATGAATGGAAATAGGATAGTTATGACTAATTTAATCACACTAACAGAAAGTAATTTTAAAAAAACAATTGAAGAAAATAAGTTTGTTATAGTCGATTTTTGGGCTACATGGTGTAAGCCATGTGTAGCATTTACCCCTATATTTGAAGCTGCAGCTAAAGAGAATGAAGATATAATTTTTGGAATGGTCGATATAGATAAAGATAAAGTTATTGCTGATTACTTTCAGGTTGCCGTAGTTCCCGCAGTCTTATTTATCAGAGATCGAGCTGGAATCCATGCACAAGATGGTGAGCTTGGTGCACCAGCATTTGATGAAATGATCAAATGGGCTCGCGCTTATGATATGACAGAAGTAAAAAACTATTTGAAAAATGAAGACAAGAAAAGCTAATTAAGATAGTTTTTTTAGAAATTTAACAGGATCAATTGATTCGCCATCCTTTCTTATTTCAAAAAGAAGTTTGACTTCATCAGCTCCAGTATTTCCCATTGTTCCTATTGATTGCCCAGCTTGAACTGTTTGTCCTTCAGTTATTAAGATTGATTGCTGGTGGCCATATACACTTAAAACATTGTTATCATGTTTGATAATTGTTAACTTGCCATATCCTGCTAAATCTTCACCAACATAAATAACCTTACCTTTTGCAACTGACCTAATCTCTTGTCCCTCTAAACCTAATATTTCAATTCCTTTTTTATCAGAAGCATTATTAAAAGATGAAGTTAACTCACCATCTGTTGGCCATTGCCAGTTTTTTTGATTTTTTGCTTTTAAGTCAGCCAGTTTTTTTGATTTTTTAATCGATTTTTTTGAATATACCTCACGAATAACTTTTGGCTGATTAATTTGAATAGGGTCCCCAAATTGAAATTCAACTCCTGAATCTTGTTGGCTAATTTCATCATTTATAAAAGTATTATCTTCAATTATTTTATCTTCCTCAAAGGGAATTGTGTTTGTTTGATTCTCTTTATTTTGATCTTCAGAGACCTTGGATTTATTTTTTCTAAGGAGGTCAAACCTTATTTGATCGCCAGGCTTTACGAAGTAGGGTTTTTTTAATCCATTAGATAGGGCAAGTTTTTTATAATTAAAACCACATTTTAAGCTTATACTAAATATTGTCTCACCTTTTTTTACGGTGTACACATCTGGACATTTTTTACTAATTTTTTTTCTTTCCCCATCCACTGGGGCAGGAAATTGAGATGCACAACCAAATAATAAAAACGACACTAATACAAAAAATATTTTATTCATTTTATTCTTTTATCCATTCCTTCATAGTTTGCATATTTTGATGGTCAGTTAAATCTCCATGAATAGGAGTAATAGAGACCATTTTATTTTGAATTGCATTAAAATCTGTTCCCGGACCACCATCATTAGGCTCCCCTGCAGCTCCTATCCAGTATAGTGTTTCAGTATTGCTTTCTTCACCCCTTACTGCAGGCTCTGCTGCATGTCGCTTTCCAAGTCGTGTAATTTCAATTCCTTTTAAATTGTCATAAGGCATATCTGGAACATTAACGTTTAACAAGGTAGGCCCAAACTTTTTTTTATTATATAGTTTAATCAGATCAACTGTTACTTTTGCTCCTGTTGTGAAATTTTTAGGGTTATCACTTCCCATTGATATTGCGAGCGATGGAATATTTAAAAGGTATCCTTCCATAGCCGCTGCAACTGTTCCAGAATAAATAGTATCATCACCCATATTAGGCCCATGATTTATACCTGATACAACTAAATCAGGAGTAAAGTTCATTAAACCAGAAAGAGCTATATGAACGCAGTCTGTAGGGGTACCATCAATATAATAAAAGCTATTATCTACTTTGGTAACTTTAACGGCTTTATCCAAAGTTAAGGAGCTACTCGACCCGCTTCGATTTCTGTCTGGCGCAACAACTATTAAATCAGCAATTTTATTTAATTCTTTTATAAGAGTTTGGATTCCAACTGCTTGGTAACCGTCATCATTTGAAATTAATATTTTCATAACTTCCTTGTGATCTTACAAAAAAACATTGTTGATACAAAAAATATACTAGAGAGAATGATTTGATATAGAGCCATAGATTGAGAAACCCCAGTTTCACTATAAAAACGTACAATACCTTCAATAAAAAAAAGTAATATAAACATACTTGCCCATTGGTAGGTATACCTATTCTTTTTTAAAATACCAGATAATGGGATTAAGAGAATTACAGATTTAATAACCATCAATGATCCTTCACCATGGAGGGGGTTATAAAATATCTCCCAGAGTAAATTTAATATAATTAACCCAATTAAACTTAAAGAAGCACTAAAAAAAAGTTTATTCATCTGTTAAGTTTTAAACTAATTTCTCCTAACCTTGCACCTTGAGCAATGCATAACTTTTTTTCATCATCAGAAATAGATTGAATATTTTTATGAGTGCCAACGTGACTTGCTCCGTAAGGAGTTCCTCCTGAAGTTGTAGTTGCTAACTCAGGTAGTGAATAAGGAAGGCCGAGTAATATCATACCCATATGGAATAAAGGAATTTGCATGGATAATAAAGTAGCCTCATTCCCCCCATGAAGCGAACTAGAAGATGTAAACACACAGGCAGGTTTGTTCTCAAGAGAACCTTTTAGCCATAATGAAGTTGCTGTTTCGATGAAATACTTTAATGGCGTCGCCATATTTCCAAATCTAGTTGGACTGCCTAACGCCAGTCCAGAGCAGTTTTCAAGGTCGTCTAATGTGGCATATAGTGCGCCAGATTCTGGAATCGAGGCTGCCTGTTTTTTTATTTCTGGAAAAATTTCGGGTACAGTCCTTATTTTTGCTTGAGCTCCATCTACTGAATTAATACCCCTAGCTATTAATGATGCCATTTCTTTAACAGAACCACTTTTTGAATAATAAAGGACTAGTATTTCATTCATTTAAATTTCTTGGCTAAAGATGCAGCTACCCCAATATAATTTTGAGGGGTTAAATTTAAAAGATAATCTTTATCTTTTTTTGGTAAGTTAAGAAGTTTTATAAATGAATGTAACGATTCTTTATTTACACCTTGGTTTCCTCTAGTTAGATTCTTTAGCTTTTCATACGGATTTTTTATTTTATTTTTTCTCATAACTGTTTGAATCGGCTCAGCAAGAACTTCCCAAGCTTGGTCAAGGTCTTGATTTATTCGAGGTTTATTTATTTCTAACTTAGTCAGACCCTTTAGGCATGATTTATAAGCTATTAAGCTGAAACCAAAAGCTAAGCCAATATTTCTAAGAACCGTAGAATCTGTCAAATCTCTTTGGAGTCTTGAAATTGGTAGTTTTTCAGAAAAATGATTGAGCATTGCATTAGCCATACCTAAGTTACCCTCAGAATTTTCAAAGTCAATTGGGTTAACTTTGTGAGGCATGGTAGATGAGCCAACTTCATTTTTAATTGTTTTTTGTCTAAAATAGCCGTTAGAAATGTATGTCCAAATATCTCGATTAAAATCAATTAAAATAGTATTAACTCTAGATATAGCATGAAAAATTTCTGCCATAAAGTCGTGCGGCTCTATTTGAGTTGTATAAGGATTGTAAACTAAACCAATTGAAGTAATAAATTCTTTAGAAAAACTTTGCCAGTTTTTTTTTGGGTAGGCAGAGATATGTGCATTAAAATTTCCAACAGCCCCATTAATTTTGCCTAATATTTCTTGTTTTTTTAATTGTATAATCTGCCTCTTAATTCTATATCCAAAATTAGCAAATTCTTTTCCTACTGTTGTTGGGCTAGCAGTTTGACCATGTGTTTTTGCTAGCATAGAAATTTCCGAGAATTTAGTTGAGTACATAGATGTTTGTTTCAAAATAGATTCAATTTCGGGTATCAGAATCGACTGCAAACCTTCTTTTAACATTGAAGCATAGGCTAGATTGTTTATATCTTCGGATGTACAAGCAAAATGAATAAACTCATTAACCTTAATTATTTCTTTTTCATTTTTAAGTGTATCTTTAAGCCAGTATTCAATAGCTTTTACATCATGATTGGTAACTTTTTCAATTTTTTTTATCGCTTGAGCATCGATTTGGCTGAAATTCTTGATAATAAGATTTAGCTTAGTTACTAGCTTAGCCGAAAATTTTGGAACTTCTTTTATTTCCTTATCTTTGCTAATGGCTATAAGCCATAATATTTCAATTCTGACCCTATTATGAATTAGACCATATTCGCTAAATATTTTTCTTAAGGGTTCAGTTTGAACGGAATATCTTCCATCTATTGGAGAAATTGCAGTTAACGCAGAAATCATAAAACACCTTTTAAATTTATAATTATATTTTACATTAAAAATGATTTAATTTTTTTATGCTGCTTAGATTTATTTAATCTTTGGGAAATTCTTTTATTTACTCTAAAATAGGATGTAATAGTTATATTCAATATTGAAATAAGGAATTAAATGTTAGATTTGTATCTATCTGATCAAAATGAAAGAAAAAGCCAAGGATTGCCGCCACTTCCTCTCAACGCAGAGCAAACTGTATCTTTAGTAGAGTTATTAAAAAAAGACTCAGCTAAAGACCCTGATTTACTCTTAAGTTTGTTAGAAAAAAGAGTTCCAGCTGGTGTGGATCAAGCTGCATTTGTAAAGGCTGCTTTTTTAACTGACTTGGCTAAGAATAATGCACATTCACCTTATATAGTTGATGATCATGCAATTAAACTTTTAGGAACTATGCTGGGTGGTTACAATGTTCAATCCCTAATTGCATTATTAGATACTGACAAAGCGGAACAAGCTACTAAAGCATTATCAAAAATAACACTTATTTTTGATGCATTTTACGATGTTGAAAAACTGCATAAGAATGGGAATATTTATGCAACGAATTTAATTAAATCATGGGCGGAAGCTGAATGGTTTACTTCTAAGAACGCTATCCCAGAAACTCTGAAAGTCAAAATTTTTAAAGTAGATGGCGAGACAAATACGGATGACTTATCTCCAGCTCAAGACGCATGGTCAAGAGCTGACATTCCGCTTCATGCTAAATCTATGTTTATTAATAAAATTCCAAATATCTTTGAAATAATAGAAACCCTTAAGTTAGAAAATTTACCTATAGCTTTTGTTGGCGATATTGTTGGAACAGGCTCATCTAGAAAATCAGCTATAAACTCTTTGCAGTGGCAATTTGGCCAACAAATACCCTATATACCCAATAAAAATTCTGGTGGAATAATTCTGGGTACAAAGATTGCACCAATATTTTTTAATACAGCTGAGGATTCAGGAGCGTTACCGATTGAATGCGATGTTTCAAACTTGAATACAGGAGATGTGGTTGAAATAAACCTTAAAGATAAAAAAATTATTGATAAAAATGCAAATGAGTTAGTAAACTTCAATCTTAAACCGGTAACAATTTTAGATGAATTAAGGGCTGGAGGCAGAATACCTTTAATTATAGGAAAGGGCCTTACAGAGAAAGCTAGAACCTCTTTGAAATTAAAGCCTTCAGATAAATTTATAAATATTGTAGCTCAAGATGTATCAGATAAAAAAGGATTCACACTGGCTCAGAAAATTGTTGGTAAAGCATGTGGTGTTGGTGGTGTTCGACCTGGAGTGTACTGCGAACCAAAAATAAATACTGTTGGCTCACAAGACACAACTGGAGCGATGACTCGAGACGAATTGAAGGAATTAGCCTGCCTTGGGTTTACTGCAGACTTAGTGATGCAAAGTTTTTGTCATACCGCAGCTTATCCAAAACCAGTGGATATTGAGCTACAACATTCCCTTCCAGACTTTATAAGTAGTAGAGGGGGTGTTTCATTAAAAGCAGGCGATGGCGTTATTCACTCATGGCTGAATAGAATGATTTTGCCAGATAGAGTAGGTACAGGAGGAGACTCGCATACTAGATTTCCAATAGGTATTTCTTTCCCAGCCGGCTCAGGTTTAGTTGCATTCTCCGCTGCCATAGGTGTAATGCCACTAGATATGCCAGAATCAGTTTTAGTTCGTTTTAGTGGCGAAGTTCAACCAGGAATTACATTGAGAGATTTAGTTAACTCAATCCCTTATTTTGCAATTCAAAAAGGCGAGTTAACTATTGGCAAGAAAGATAAGAAAAATGTATTTAATGGCCGTATCCTTGAAATTGAGGGTTTACCAGACCTTAAAGTAGAGCAAGCTTTTGAGTTTTCTGATGCGTCTGCTGAAAGATCATCAAATGGATGCACTGTAAGACTTGATGATAAACCTATAATCGAATTTTTAAATTCCAATATTGTATTAATGCAAAATATGATTGCTGATGGTTATAAAGACTCTCGAACATTAGAGAGAAGAATTAAGGACATGCAAGAATGGCTTAAGGAACCAATTTTGTTAGAGCCAGATAGCGATGCTGACTATGCCTATATTTTAGATATAGATTTAAATAGTGTAACCGAACCTTTAATTGCTTGCCCTAATGACCCAGATAATATTAAGAAGTTATCTGATATTGCAAATAATAAAATTGATGAAGTTTTTATTGGGAGCTGTATGACTAATATTGGTCATTATCGTGCTGCTGCAAAAGTATTGGAAGGAAAAACTAATATTAAAGCTAAGTTATGGATTGCTCCGCCGACCAGGATGGATGAATCACAACTTAAAAAAGAAGGAATTTATTCAACTTTTAATTCAGTTGGGGCTCGAACTGAGATACCTGGTTGTAGTTTGTGTATGGGAAATCAAGCAAGGGTTGAAGACAATGCTACTGTTTTTTCAACAAGTACGAGAAATTTTGACAATCGCATGGGTAAGGGCGCACAAGTTTATCTTGGGTCTGCTGAATTAGCTGCTTTATGTTCACTTTTGGGGTATATACCATCTAAAGAAGAGTACTTAAAATTGATGGCTGAAAAAATTGATAATGATTCAGATGAAATTTACAAGTACCTTAATTTTGACCAACTTACTGACTACAAAAATAACAAAGTAATTGAAATAAATCCAGTTTCATAATGTCATATGGAATATGATTCCAGCTGTAAAGATTGTGAGAGGTTAAGCTTTTTTTTAACCCAAGTAAAAAATAAAAACCCAGATTATTTTTGTAAGCCAGTCCCTTCTTTTGGAAAAAAAAATTCTCCTTTTCTGATAGTTGGTCTAGCGCCAGGTATGCATGGCGCAAATAAAACAGGAAGACCTTTTACTGGAGACCATGCAGGAATTTTGCTTTATAAGGCATTGTATAAATTTGGATTTTCTAATCAAGAAAAATCTCAGTCAATTAGCGATAATTTAATATTAAAAAATTGTAGAATCACTAACGCAGTTAAATGTTTACCACCTGATAACAAACCTAATCATCAAGAGATTAAAAATTGTAATAAATTTCTCAAGTCTGAAATAAGTAAATTGAAACATGGATCAATTTTACTTGCATTAGGATTAATTGCTCATAATGCAATTATGACAGCATTGAATTTGACCAAGAAAGAGTATAAATTTTCTCATGGCAAAAGACATATTTTACCAAATAATTTAGTTATGTATGATAGTTATCATTGTAGTCGTTACAATACTCAGACAAAAAGATTAACTGAGGAAATGTTTTATGAAGTATTTTTATCAATTAAAACTGAAATGGAGAGATAAATGCCTTATATCAATGTAAAACTCGCGGGAAATTTGAATAAAGATCAAAAAAAAGAAATTGCTAAAGAAATGACTGAGCTGATGCAAAGAGTAGCAAAAAAACCAGCATCTTATACTTATATAGTTTTTGAGGAAGTTAGAAGTGAAGATTGGGCAATTGGTGGACATTTATTAGGGTAGTTTTGGAAGATTTAAAATTAAAAATTAAAAATTTTCCTAATTTACCTGGTGTTTATCGAATGATTAACTCCAAGTTAGAAGTTATTTACATAGGAAAAGCGAAAAATTTAAAAAAAAGAGTTGCTTCCTATTTTGTAAAAAATCAATCGAGTCCTCGAACAAGATTAATGGTCAGTAATATTAATACGATTGAATTTACAATTACCAATACAGAGGCTGATGCTTTAATTCTTGAAAATAATTTAATAAGAGAACTTTTACCTCGCTACAATGTGATTTTTAGAGATGATAAGTCATACCCTTATCTCATGGTTACAGGAGATAAATTCCCAAGATTAATGTTTCACCGTGGGTCACAAAAAAAAGAAAACCAATACTTTGGGCCATTTCCAAATTCTAATGCTGTTCGTCAAAGTATCCAATTGCTCCAAAAAGTCTTTATGCTGAGAACCTGCGAAGCCTCTGTATTTAATAATAGAACTAGACCTTGTTTACAGCATCAAATTAAAAGATGTACGGCTCCTTGTGTTGGGTTGATAAGTGATTTTGATTACAAAAATGACACTAAACAAGCAGCCTTATTTCTGAAGGGAAAAGATACTGAAGTAATAAAAGACCTAACGAACAGAATGAATAAAAGTTCGGATGAGTTTAATTTCGAAAGAGCTGCTATATTTAGAGATAGAATTCAAAGTTTGAGACAGGTTCGGCTTAAGCAATCCGTCAGCGATTTTAGTGAAGATGATGCGGATATTATTGCAATATCCGAAGACCTTGGTCAAGCGTGTGTTAATTTGGTTATGATTCGCGGAGGAAGGCATCTTGGAGATAAAAGTTTCTTTCCTAAAAATTCTGTAGAGCAAAATATAGAAAATATAGTTGAGGTATTTATAACTCAATATTATGACCAAAAAGAACCACCCCCAGTTCTGGTGATCGAACAAAAGTTCGATATTAATCTTATTAACAGTTTTTTTACTTTAAAAAAATATCCCTCAATCAAAATTATCTCTAAAATTCTAGGTGATAAAAAAATGTGGTTAATGATGGCAAATAGAAACGCTAAAATTGCCCTCACTCAAAAAAATAATGAGCATGCTAGTCAGGTTAAAAGAATTATAGCTTTTAGGAAGCTACTAGACCTACCTGAGCATGTAGATAGAATCGAATGCTTCGATATTAGTCATACAATGGGGGAGAGAGCTGTGGGCTCTTGTGTAGTTTTTGATAAAAACATGATGCAAAATAAAGAGTATCGGCGCTACAACATTAAAAATATAGAGCCGGGAGATGATTATGCAGCAATGCGGCAGGTATTAGAAAGAAGATATAAAAAAATAATTTCAGAAGACCTTGTAAAACCAGATATTATTTTAATTGATGGAGGGAAGGGCCAGTTGAGTGTATCAAAGGATATAATGGAGGAATTAGGCATCTCTGATATTATGCTTGTTGGAGTATCAAAAGGACGTTTAAGAAAATCAGGAACTGAAACATTGATTACTTCAGATGGAGTAATTTTAGAGGATATTGACCAAAGCGACTTAGGTTTTCATTTGATTCAACAAATTAGAGATGAAGCCCATAGATTTGCGATAACTGGACATAGGGCTAGAAGAGACAAAGCAAGAGTTACATCTTCAATTGAAGAAATTGAGGGAGTCGGGTTGAAGAAGCGAAAAAGTCTTTTAGTCTACTTTGGAGGGCTTGATGGTATAAAAAATGCAACGATTGAAGAGCTAATACTGGTAGAGGGAATTAGTAAGAAAATAGCTGAAGCAGTCTTTAATTTTTTTCATTAAACATTATAAATTTATGATTTTAAACATTCCAAATAATCTTACTTTACTTAGAATTGCTTTAATTCCGTGTCTTATTTTAGTTTTTTATTTATCAGATGACACTCTTTCTGCTTATCAAAAAAATCTAACTGCTACATTGATATTTTTGTTTGCTGCAATTACAGATTGGTTAGATGGTTATTTAGCAAGAAGGTTAAATCAAACATCTGATTTCGGCGCATTTATTGATCCAGTAGCTGATAAATTAATTGTTATTGCAGCATTAATTTTACTTGTCGAATTGGGCCGAGTTGAATCAATAATCGCATTTATTATCATTGCAAGAGAGTTTACGATTAGCTCTTTAAGAGAGTGGATGGCAACACTTGGGAAGTCTGGAGGAATAGCCGTTGCATTTATCGGCAAACTTAAAACAACAATGCAAATGATTGCAATATTATTTTTACTTTATTATGAAAATATTTTATTTGTTCCAGTTGCTGCAGTAGGTAAAATTTTAATTTATATTGCAGCTTTATTAACAATGATATCTATGATTTACTATCTAAAAATAGCATTCAAAATTTTAAAAAAAAATAAAGATTATTGAACAATATTGACAGGTTACAAAAAGAAGCTAAAATACTGCCTTCTCAATGCGGGAATAGCTCAGCTGGTAGAGCGATACCTTGCCAAGGTATAGGTCGCGAGTTCGAACCTCGTTTCCCGCTCC
>ENA-OSJC01001147-OSJC01001147.1-marine-metagenome-genome-assembly--contig:-NODE-1147-length-22571-cov-6.167334_pt1 | contig 22571 bp, 11 predicted proteins | sample MGYA00237885_ERZ534234 | MGnify/ENA primary metagenome ERZ534234 (study PRJEB26413, sample SAMN06343907) | marine metagenome | isolation source: coastal waters | place: Atlantic Ocean: West Antarctic... | reverse complement strand
TAAAAGAAATTGATGACCCACTAAACTTAAACAGAGTAAAGGTACATTGTCTAGGGTTCTATGACGGCGTTACTGATGCTACTAAACTGCCGTGGGCAACAGTTGTTATGCCGACTACATCTGCGTCGAGTAAAGGGGTAGGTGGTAACCATCACTTAGAGATCGGTTCATGGGTAGTAGGTTTCTTTAGAGATGGTCCTTCTGCACAAGACCCTATGGTAATAGGATCTATTGCGACACAGACCGAAGGTACACAAGATATTCCTGCAGGTTCTTCTATTACGAATAAAGTTTATAATTCTAAAGCAGGACACAAGATAGAATTAGAAAATAAATTAGGAGATGAAACTATTACAGTTACACATGCAAAGGGCGCAGTAATAAAGATTGATAAAGATAGTAATTTATCTATCACTAATAATGGCACTACAACTATTGATTCCAAGGGTGCCATAAAAATAATATCTGCCATTCGGACTACGGTTGTATAATGGCTGCCCCGGCCTTAACATTACCTGCGCTAGAGTGTCCGGCGGTATTACTACCTACACCTGGCAGTCTTTCTAATTATTTTGGAGGGTTAGCAGTATACCCTCATAAATTAAAAGTATTAGCAGTTACTACAGCGCAAGACGAAGCTGCAGAATATATTAAAATAGCAGAAGATATACAAGCACAGTTGGATAGTATAAGACCATTACTTGATAAGTATGATCCTAAGTTTGAAAAGATAAGTCTCCCAGAAAAAGAGTGGGACATAATGATGAATAAATTAGTTACAGAATATCCAATGTATATTCAAACAGAAATGTTAGCTCTTATTAAAACTTTAGTACCAATTGATTTTAACATAACCATTATGGGTATTACTTTTGATATAGTAGAGGTGTTTGAAGATCCCTCAACCATAAAAACTTCTATCAGGGCAGAAGCAGATAAATTTTATAATATGCTTCCAGAAGAATATAAAAATTATGATAAGTTTGAAACAAAAGAATTAAAAGCCGAAGCAGTGTTTGATTATTTTCAGGCAGAAATAAAAAAGAAAATGAATCAGTTAATGCATGGAGGTTTCGGTGCGTTGATAAGTGATTTTTCTTCTGTATGGAGTCCACTTGGCTTACCTGACTTACCGGACTTACAGGAACTTGATGTAAAGACACTTATTAAAGATAAGACGGTTGAGGAATTAAAATCTATATCAGTGTTTGGGTTTACCTTAGAAGGTTTATTAGGTGAAACACCAGACAATAACCTTGAAATAGAAGGCTATGATAGAGAACGATTAAAGAATAAAGCAAGACAATTTGCTGAAGAGTGGGAACTATTCTTATTAAAGACATGGATGCAAAAGATAACAGCATTCTTAGATGCGATAGGACTAGGTGCCTTGACTGCACTGATCACATTTGACTTCTGTGATTTTATGAAGTTAATATCTTTCCCACCTACAATAACACTTCCGGCATCTATAACGGCAGCAGCTCAAAATGCAGTAAGTGAAATTCCAACCTTAACAGTGGCAGAAGAGGTATAAATACTACTATGGCAAGTTCACCTACAATACTATCCGATAGAAGTATATCGGGAGATTTAAAGAAAGCGAGGATCACCTCCCGAGTAAAGGGCTGGAGAGACTTAGACCTGTCTTTAACATTACATCCAATTAGAAAGGATATAATTCCGTTAAAAGATGATAACGCTATTAAGAATTCGGTAAAGAATTTGTTGCTTAGTAATTTTTATGAAAGACCTTTTAGTAGGGATATAGGTGCAAATTTAAGAGCACTACTATTTGAACCAGCCGATGCTATTACAAATATTGCGCTGAGAGAAAACATAGCATCAGTTATAGGAAAATATGAGCAAAGAGTAACAATACTAGGTATTGAAATAAAATACCAAGAAGACTCGAATGCATACAACATTACAGTAATATTTAAAATAAAAGAATTCGATACCAATGAATCGGTCGAAATCGTATTAAGAAGGTTGAGGTAACCCATGGCGAGTAACTTAAATGTAACAGAATTAGATTTTGACCAGATAAAACAGAATCTTAAAAATTATTTAAAAACCCAATCTGAGTTTAATGATTATAACTTTGAAGGGTCTGGTCTTAGTACTCTACTTGATGTATTGGCTTATAATACACACTATAATGCAATGGCAGCTCACTTCTCATTGAATGAAGCATTCTTGGACTCAGCACAGATTCGTGGTAACGTAGTCACAAGAGCTAAACTTCTGGGATACGTCCCTCGGTCTGTTCTCTCACCTAGAGCATCAGTTAATATTGTTATTGATGTTACTAGTGAAGTGGGAACTAAGCCTAATAACTTAACTATGCCCCGTGGCACTAAGTTGAGTACTACAGTAGCACAACAACAATTTCAGTTCGTTACATTACAAACTCAAACTGCTCCTCTAGTAACCAGTAGTGGTACATCTACATACACCTTTACTGCGGCAGCTATTGCCCAAGGTTATTATAAGACACTTAAATATAGAGTAGACAATGATATTGAGAATCAGAAATTCCAACTGTCGGACTCTGATGCAGATACAAGTACATTAAGAGTACGAGTGCAAGAGAACGAAGAGTCTACAGCATTCGATATTTATACAAGGTTTGAAACACTATTGAATGTTGATGCTAAGTCTAAAGTATTCTATCTACAAGAAAATGCTAGTAACTATTATGAAATTTATTTCGGTGATGGTGTTACTGGTAGAAAACCAACGAACAATAATATTATTACTCTTGACTATGTTTTCACCGAGGGAGATGAATCTAACGGCGCTAACGTGTTTACTCTGTCTGATTCTATTGGTGGGTTTGGTAGTTCGGTAGTAACTACGGTATCGGTAGCTGCAGGTGGTGCAGACCAAGAAACTTCTGAATCAATTAGATTCAACGCACCTCTGACATTTACATCTCAGAATAGAGCTGTTACATCAGATGATTATAGGTCGATCATACAAAGAGAATTTACAAATATTGCCTCTATCTCTTGTTGGGGTGGTGAAGACCAAGATCCGCCAGATTATGGTGCTGCATATATCTCTATTAAACCTATTGTTGCAGAGACATTATCTCAAGCAGAAAAGGATGAGATTACGGGTACTATTCTTAAAGGTAAGAGCGTAGTTTCTATTACACCATATATTGTAGATCCTAATTATACTTACTTAGAACTAGATGTGTTCTTTAAGTATAACCCTAACCTTACCGATAGAACATCAGTAGAATTAACTTCTGTTGTGCGTGATACTATTTCTGATTATAACTTTAACCAGTTGAATAAGTTTGATGGTGTGTTTAGGCATTCACAAATTACAACACTCATTGATGCATCAGATCCATCTATTCAAAACTCTACAGTAAGACCGTATATGTTTATGACAATTACGCCGTCCATTGTAGAGAATACTAATAACCATGAATTGAAATTTACATCGCCGTTTTATAAGTCAGGATCATCTACTGATTTTATTCTTACATCAACAGCGTTTAAGTTGGCGTATTCAGGAACTATTGACCATTACTTCGGAGATATTCCAATCGTAGGCAGTGAGAACAGAAAAGTTATAATTTATAAAATAGTTGACGGTGTTAATGTAACGGTTATAAATGGTGCAGGTACAATAAATCCAGATAAGGGTATAATCACACTTAATAACTTTACTGCATATAATACTGATACTATTCGTATTACTGTAACGCCAAATTCTTTGGACTTAGCTCCTAAGAGAGACCAGTTGATTGCAATCGATTCACTAAGAGTTAAGGTTACTCCGGCCGTTGACACCATCGCAGTATCAGGCTCTACAGGAACTATTAATTACACTACTCCATCGAGATTAAGATAATGACCGTAAAGAATTCATCTTTTTATTCTAACGATATATCCTCTCCTGGATATATAGAGTCTACTGCGTCCTCTACTCGTAAGAGTAAAGAAAAACTCAGAGTAGACTCACTAATACCTTCAGAAATTTTAGAGAACTCTGCCGGTATAAAACAGCTGTTAGAAGCATACTACACATTTATGAATTTAGATGAGTTTATTTATGCAGAGAATGAAAACTTCCAAGATGTTGTACTAGACGGTAAAGCAGTATTTAGAATATCAGATCCTAAGAATGAAAATGATGCCTTCTTTACAGATGAGCAGGGTGCAGATTCTACAATGACTGTGACAAATGCCGCAGGTACTGTTACTACTATATCACTAAACGATGTAAATGTCAACATATCTAATGGTAATGAACTACCAGGTTCTCTTGCATTAGAAACATCAGAGATTGGTAAGACCTTTCAGGTTCTTGGCCTAGCTGCACATAACGCTTCTACTGCAAAATTAAATACTCCTATTAAACATTGGGTCGGCCCAGGTCCTTCTCATGTACTTAATAACATTGAACGGGCAATGGATATTGATAATAATTCAGCTCAATTCTTGGAGTTAATGCAGAAAGAAATTGCATCAGTAATACCAAGAAACATTACCGTTAACAAAAGAAACCTGTATAAGAATATTGTTGACTACTATAAAATTCGTGGTTCAGCAGATTCTATTGAAGTGTTCTTTAGACTACTATTCGATGATGAAGTGGAAGTACAGTATCCATGGGATAAAACTTTAATTCCATCTTCAGGTAATTGGGACGTTAATGCTGCACTGCCTAGAGGTGGTCAGTATCTGGACAATAAAGGTCAACTATCTAATGTTATTAAGATACAAGATTCTTTAAGGTATCAGAAATTCTCATATCTTATTAGAACCGGCCAGAATGTATCCACTTGGGAAAATGTATTTAATAGATTAGTACACCCTGCTGGATTTAAATTCTTTGGTGAAATTCTTATTATTATAGAATTAAGTAAGGCTATTCTTGGTGAAGATGTAACCGAAGGCGATACTTTATTCCGTAAAGTATTATCTGCTATGCCAGAAAGGCAGCCAGGTGCAATTGGTATTGAAGATTTACCATTGCTAGTAGAAGCCTTTGCTTCAGTATTTTTACCTTCAATACAATCTAAAATACACAGAAGTGGTACAATTAGTGTTCCTATTTCTAAAATTACTAATGGTGTTGTAACATCGGTATCTGTTATCCAAGGTGGTAGTGGTTACCTAACTGCACCGACTATAACTTCTTCTGATACTGGAACACCTTCAGGATTTACTGCAGGTACATTTGTCCCAACTGTAGCAGCAGGTGCTGTGACTGGTATTAGTATTACTAGTGGTGGTAAAGATTATAATACACCTGCTATGGTAGCCGCGGCACCAGCAGCTATAGTATTTGATGGAAGTGATGATGAGGTTGCTGGAACTGGTATTGTTAACATAACAGATAATACTATTAAGTTGACTTCTGCACAAGCTGCAGCATTACCTGTAAATTCTCAAGTAGTTTATAGTTCAGGTGGTGGTACTTCAATAAGCGGCTTGACAAGTGGTGGAACAGTATTTATAAAAACAAATACTTCCAATGAGGTTACACTATCCGCTACTCAAGGCGGTGCTGTTATAAACATCGCAGGTGTTGGTTCGGGAACTTCTCACTCATTTACAGGCCAGACTGCAACGTTTACCCCAGCGAAGACTGATGGAATCATTACTGGACTTGAAATAAGTGATCCAGGTTTTGGTTATTCATCTGCTCCAGCAATAACATTTAATGGTGTTGCTATCTCAGGTCAAACGATAGGGACACCTAATATTTCAATAGGCATCGATGCCCAGGGAAGATTGGATGTAGATAATATTACTATTACTAGTGGTGGTAGTAATTTTGCACAAGTGTTCGGATTCGTAGCCGCTAATTCTAATTCAGGATCTTTGGCAGCTATTGATATTGCAGGTGCCGCTGATAAAAATTATGCTAGTGTACCTACTATTGTAATAGCAGAACCTACTGCTAAAGATGCAGCTGGTGTTCTTCTTAGTTCTAATGTACAAGCTGTAGCAACATTCACATTAAATAGTGACAAAGAAATTAATGGTTATAATATTACTACTGCGGGTTCTGGTTACACAAGGAATCCTAATGTACGAATTGACTCTAACGCTAATAACGAAATTAGGGCAAAGAATATTGAACCAATTCTTATTCTTCTACTTAATCACTTATCGGATAGGTCTAAGACCCAACCACAAAATAACTACTTTAATCGAAAGGGTAATACTTACCTAAACAGTGCTAAACGCTATGGATATAATGAAACTTTGAAAACATTAAGTAGTGTTCAGATAAATAGTACTGATACAACCATTATAAATAATAGTAATGTGAATTCTTTTATTCATACTAATTAATAGGAAACAACAAAATGACTGCTATAGTAACATCAAATTTTAGGGTAATAAACGCCGAGAATTTTAAAGAAGATGTAGCTGATGCCGCAACTAGTGTATATGTAGGAATCGGAAAAGCTGATGTATGGTCTTTAACCACATCAGATACAACTGATACCACACCCTTTACTCCAGTTGATGCGTTAGACGCATTAGGGGAGGCCTCTCAGAATATGATAGGTATGAAATTAATCGGAACTGCAGATGTGTCTCATGTCATTCCAAGATATACTTGGGCGTCAGATGTGAGTTATCACGCTTGGGATTCAGATGATGGTTCTATCTTCGATAAGAAATTCTATATTTTAACATCAGAATTTAAGTGTTATAAGTGTATTAAAGCAGGTGGTTCGGTATCTACTATTCAACCGACACAAACACTTACTGCTCCAACTACTGAATCTGATGGATACATTTGGAAGTATATGTTTACAATTTCAGTTGCTGATGCAGAGAAATTCTTAACTACTTCATATATGCCAGTCAAGACTGTTTCCCTTGCCTATGCTACTGATGCTCTTGCCGAGGCTGCACTTTCTGAAGCCGACTATGCACAATATCTTAACCAAAAGGCCTCATTATCTTCGGCTACTGCTGCAGGTATTGAGAGAGCAGAAGTCACTGCGGCTGGTAGTTATTCAACTACTCCAACAGTAGTTATTACCGGAGACGGTACTGGTGCTACTGCTACAGCAGTTAGGTCTGGTACTTCTATTACCGGTATTACAATTACCAATAAGGGTACTAACTACACTGTTGCTGATATTACTTTCAGTGCAGGTGATGCAGCTGCTAGAGCTGTTATTGCTCCAGAAACTGGACACGGAGTGCAACCAATTAAAGAACTTGGTGCATTCTTCATAGGATTAAATAGTCAACTTACCGGTAACGAAGGTGGTGATCTTACAGTAGGTAATGATTTCAGACAGGTTACTATTGTTAGAAATCCTAAAGTCTATGGCCCAGGCGCTATCGCAACTGCAGCTAGTCTTAAAGCTCTAAAGGCATTAGACTTTGCAGCGGCTACTACAAGTTACTTAGTGGATGAATTAATCGTCGGTGGAACATCTGGCGCTCAGGCATATGTTGTTGAGAATGACACTGCTACTGGTAAAATTTATTATCATCAAAATTCTAAGACTGGTTATAAATTATTCCAAAATAGTGAGGCTGTTGTAGGTCAAACTAGTTCAACTAGTGTTGTATTGAAGGGAGCTTCTGCACTATTATCTCCAGAAGTACATCCAGGTACAGGGGATATTATGTTCTTAGAAAATAGAAACCCCATTAATAGAACCGCTACACAGATCGAAGACATTAAAGTTATCATTGAATTCTAATATACATAGTATATTAAATAAAAGAGAAAGGAACCTATGAGCACAACTACAATCCACAGACCCGAGCTTACTGGCGGCACGCCATATTACGATGATTTTGATGAGACAAAGAATTATCATAGAATTCTGTACAGGCCGGGCTATGCAGTTCAGGCCCGTGAGCTTACTCAGATGCAGACAACTTTTCAGGCACAGCTTGATAGGTTTGGCCAGTATGCCTTTAAACATGGTTCGAGGGTAGTTGGTGGTAAAGTTACCGTAAATGTTGAATACGATTTTATTAAAATTGATTCTTCTTTTGTGCATAGCACACAAGGTACTTTAAATAGTGATGGTTATCTTTCATCGTTTGTCGGAACTACTATTACTGGTAGTAATAACTCTGGTACTAATATTACGGCTAAGGTTCTTGCTGTAGTTGCTTCAACTGGTGCTGCTGATCAGCCCAATACGCTATATATTAAATATAATACTACTGCTGGTGCTAATAGAAATGTAACTGCCTTTGCGGCAGGAGAAGAATTTTCCTCAAGTGGTGCTACTACTTATTACGGTCAAGTTCAATCTTCAGGAACTCCTACAGGTCTTGGTTCTAGTGCAAATATTGAAGAGGGTGTTTACTTTATATCTGGTACATTTATTTACGTTCCAGCTGCGACACTTATCTTAGACAAATATACAAATACTCCATCATACGTTGTTGGTCTTCTTGTTAACGAAGCTATCGTTGATACAGATACAGATAATAGTCTTAAAGATAATGCACAGGGAACTCCAAACGAGGCAGCGCCTGGTGCAACAAGATATAAAATATCAACTACTCTAATCAAAGAATCACTAACAGATCTTAACAGCACTAATGCAAACTATGTGACTCTATTAAGAATTGTAAATGGTGTTACTACAACCGATACTACGGATATATCTGTTAGTGCAACTACTGAATTATCCAAGAGACTTGCTAGAAGAACATATGAAGAATCTGGTAACTACTCAGTTAAACCATTCCAGTTAGACATTAGAGAACATTTAGACGATGGTACTAATAACGGATATGTTGCCTCTGGAGCCGGAGGTGTTGAGACTAAACTTGCTATTGGTGTTGAACCCGGCGTAGCTTATGTTCAAGGTTTTAGAAATGAAAACATTGCTACTAATTACATCATAATTGATAAGCCTCGATCGGCTTCAGATTCAATTAATACTGATGCTAATGCTAATGTCGCAACTCCTGTAGGTAACTATATCAGATTAACTGTCGGTAGTATTAAAGGTGCACCTGATTTATCTAACTTCGCTACTATTAATCTGTATGCTGCTGATGACCAAAGTGGGTCAGTAGTAGGTACTGCTCGAGCAAGAGCTATGGAAAAGATTGGTACCGAAATACGATTACACCTATTTGACATTACTATGACTACAGGTAATTTCTCTTCGGTACAAAGTTTGCAACAGAACGCGACCAATGGTATTCACTTTGTAGCAAACGTTGCAGATAGTACCGGCCTCAGATATGACCTTGGTAATAATGGGTTGGTATTTAAACTCCCATATCGTGCTGTTAAGTCACTGTTTAATAGTGGAAGTAGCACTACAGAATACACAGTCAAGAAAGATTTTTCGGCAATAGTTACTTCTAATCAGTGTTCAATCAGTGTTCCTTCTGGCCAAGGCCACTTTACAAATGTCAATACTGCAACTATGATTTCTGCGGGTACAGTAGCAATTAATAGTAATGCATATTCCACAATAGTGGGTGCTCCAAGTGATGGAGTTACAACATTAACCTTTAATGTCACAGCTGACGATAACACTAAAGTAAGAATTCTTGCAGATGTAGAAGTAGATGGCGGAGATAAAACACAGAAAGAAAAATTAAGACAGAACAATACAAGTGTGACATCAGCGGCCAGTGCCGATGGTACATACTCACTAGGTAAAGCAGATGTTATTAGAATTGTATCTGTAGTAGATGCAACATCAACTAATGTAACAGAAAGATTCACGCTTGATAACGGACAAAGAGACAACTTCTACGATATAGGTAAAATTGCTAGAACCCCTGGGTCTTCTCCGGTTACGGGTTCTCTTACTATCGTGTTTGATTATTATACACACGGTGCTGGTGATTACTTCTCTGTCGATTCATATCCAACTTCTGACTATAACACTATACCATTATTTAGCTCTGCTCAAGGTGCAGTTGAATTAAGAGATTGTATAGACTTTAGACCTAGAAAAGATGACGCAGGGGCAAACTTTACATCTTCAGGAGCTTCTCTAAGTAGTTCACCAGATCCTTCACATGCGATGAATATGTTTGTTAGCTATCACATGGCTAGAATTGATAAATTGTTCATAACCAAAGAAGGTGAGATGAAAGTCGCGAAGGGTGTACCATCTGAAAATCCTAAAGCACCTTTAACTCCAGAAGATTCTATGGGTCTATATGACCTAAGATTAAAGCCATATGTCTTTGGTGTACAAGATGTTGTTCCTAAACTTATTGACAATAAAAGATATTCTATGTCGGATATCGGAAAGATTGATAAGAGAGTTAAGAATTTAGAATACTATACTGCTCTTTCATTACTAGAACAACAAGCTGCTAACACTCAACTATTCGATGGTGTTAACCCTAGAACAAAGAATGGTTTTGTAGTAGACGGATTTAGAGGACACAACGTAGGTAATAGTGGAAGTCCAGATTATCAAAATTCAATAGACAAGACTCCTGGTACACTAAGATCCAAATATAATAGTACTTCGGTGAACTTGATACGTAAAGCTTCAGACTCCGGTACTGTAGTTAAACACAGTTCAGTAATGGTACTACCACATACTTCGGTTGTGCACACAAGTCAACCATTTGCATCTATTGCAGTTAATGTAAATCCATATAACGTGTTTAATTGGACTGGCGATGTTGTATTGTCTCCCGATAAAGATGAATGGAAAGAGACTGATGTAAGACCTGACGTTGTTGTAAATGATGAAGGTGCTTACGACCAATTCCTTGCCATGGCAGATGAAAGTGGTATTCTAGGAACCGTATGGAATGAGTGGGAAACAAACTGGACTGGAACCGATGTTGATGTTACTACTACCGGTGGTCTGGGTGGTATGCAAGACTTATGGATAGGCGGAGAAGGTGGATTTACTGGTGGCAGACAACTGGGATTACGAGGCTTTGGCTTCCAAGCTGCTACTACAACTACAACTGCTACAACCGTTACAGAAAATCAGTCAAGAGTAGGATTAACTACTACTGTTGGTTCAGACATTGTTTTAAAAGACCTAGGTGCTAAAGTAGTAGAAGTGAACTTTGTTCCATTTATGAGATCAAGAAAGGTTTACTTTAAAGCTTCATTACTAAAACCTAATACTAAAGTATATCCATTCTTTAATAATACTAGTGTAGCTTCTTACTGTAAGTCTGAGGCTTTCCAAGAATTCTCTGATACTACAGGTATGAGAACCTATGAGACAGCAACAACTCATCCGGATGGAAACTCAACTCTAGTGACTGACGGTGCTGGTAGAGTATCAGGTTCATTTATTATACCAAGAAATGCTGCACTGAAATTTAAGACTGGCACAAGAACCTTTAAACTAACAGACTCGGCTACTAATGCTGATTCATCTAAAACTTCTGCTGAAGCACAATTTCAGGCATCGGGACTAATTGAAATAAGCCAGGCAACTGTTATTTCAACCAAGACTCCTAAGTTTGTAACTTCTGAATTGAATGATAGTAGAGTTCAATCGGATACTACTACCACAGAAACAACTACATGGGTAGATCCTCTTGCACAAAGTATATTAATCACCGATAAGGGTGGAGTTTTTGTTAAATCAATTAAAATTTATATGAAGTCTAAGGATGCTGCAATACCTCTAAGAGTAAGTATTAGAACCATGGAAAATGGAACACCTACTCAAAGAATTATCCCAGGTGCAGATATTAAAGTTTATCCAGTAGCTACTTCAGGTGAACAAGGGCCTGTTAATATCAGTGATGATGGTTCGGCCGCAACTACAGTGACATTTGATTATCCAATTTACTTATCACAAGACGTGTCATATGCTATTGTACTCATGGCCATGTCAGATGATTATGAGGCTTGGGTTGCAGAGATGGGTGGATTAGATGTCACTAATGTAAACAATAGAATTACTAAGCAGCCACATGGCGGTGTATTCTTTACTTCATCAAATGCTTCTACCTGGACTCCAGAGCAAAGCAGAGACTTAAAGTTTGAAATAAACCGATGTGTATTTAAAAATGCACTTAGTGGAGCAGCTGCACTACCCGGCACTGGAGAACTTAATTTAGTACACGACAGTATTCCTGCTAGATTACTACCTCTTAACCCAATGGCTACTACTAGTGGTTCTGCCGTTATTAAAGTATTCCATAAGAATCATGGAATGCACAAAAGTAGTAATCCAATAGTTGTTATTGCTGGAGCAGCAGCCATGAACGGTATAGCCGCTGCAAATATAAATGGTAGTAGGACTATTGTACTCAGTACTAGAACACACGATACTTATGAGATTACTGCAGGTGCCTCGGACACAGCTTCGGCTACAGGTTCTGGTGGTGGTGCTGTAGTATATGCTACTGAAAATAGACAAATGGATTTAGTACGTGCTAATATTACATCAATGACTGTAGCAGGTACAGCTATTAGATACTACATGACTCCGTATACTCCGGCAGAAGTTCTAATACCTGAAGGTGAAATACTACCTAATCAGAATATTACATTCGCAAGTCCGGCTTCAATTGCATCAGATGCTAATAGTAGTACCAAGACTTTTAATCTAAAATGTTCTTTTACTACTACTGTCGACAATTTAACTCCTGTCATTGATATGGATGGAACTAGTTTAATAGCCGTTCAGAATAGGATTATAGATAACACAGTTGGTAATGAATTAGGCGCTACTGGTGGTAATCAGTTAGCAAGATATCTGACTAAGAAAATAGAACTTGCTGAAGAAGCCGATAAGATTGATGTATTTATTGGAGTGAATAGACCCCGAGCTGCTAACGTAGATTTATATTGGAGAGTAGTAGAAGGTGGTTCAAGTATAGATATTGAAACCGTAGCATGGACGGCAGCCGTTCCTACAGTTCCAATTGCTATTAATGATAACCCCTCAGTATTTAAAGATATAGAATACTCTATTGACCCAACAGGTAGTTTTGGTACCATGCAGTTTAAGATTGTAATGAGATCAAGTAACAGTGCTACAGTACCTCTAGTAAAAGATTTTAGAGCCATTGCTTCTACATAGGAAATAATATGCCCAGTACTAAAAAAATAAAAGATAATCCTGACTTAATAAAGGATACCACTTCTCAAGCAGTTATAAATACTAATAGTAATGCAATACAGACCAGAAGACAACAAATAGCTCAGCTGAAATCTAAGGACAACGAACTACAACAGATGAAAAATGATATTGCAGAATTACAATCATTGATAAAAAAATTAGGTAGCAAATAATGGCTAATAAAGAAACTAGAGTATTTACAACAGATACCTTAGAGGTACTAAGACAAAAGACTAATGATATATCCCTTCACTTAGGCGATAATGAACTGTTTAATGTGTCTCTTACCGATAAAGTATACAACTATAATAGCGTTAGTGCTGGAGAGTTGTTCTTCTCAGGTAGTGATGATAACTCTAAAATTCAAAAGTTCAACATTAAGACTGAAGAGACTATTGATAATACTGGTGGTTATATCATACTTACGGGTTCGCCTTCAATCACAGGATTTGTTGCAGGCGGTACTGTTTCTCAAAGTGGTGGTTACTCTGCAACTATTGTTTCTTCTAGTACTGCTAGAATCCTAGTTAAGAATTCATCGGGCACATTCAGTACATCCCAAAATCTTACTATTGGTTCAGACGCTATTGCTCATGCCAGTATTGTAAGAATTATAGCTGAATCATTTAATACAGGTGTTGTAAGAGTATATAAGAATGGCACCGAAGTTTTACAGAATTTAGAAGCTGCTGGTTTCCACGTTGCAAATTATGCTGCACTCATTCCTTTACTTAACACTCCTACACTAACAAACTTTATTGAAGGTACTACAGCATATCAAGGAAGTAATTTAGCCAATGCTACATTTAGTGGTACTATACTAGATGCATCTTCCACAAAATTAAGATTAAAAACTATATCAGGCTCCTTCAATGCTAGTAATGCAATCAAAGTTGACGGATCCGCTAGCACAATTACTGGCGCTAACCATGGTGCTGCAGAACTTAAAGATATTACCATCGGTAACATAATCGTATTAAATACTCCTGCAGCTGCTAATGATAACATTAAAGTATTCTCTCCTAGTCTAGTAGATTCTATTAATGAATTACAAGACGATGTAGGTATCACAGAGAATCTTACAACCGCAGCTACCAACATTAGTGCCGCGATTAATGAAATCGAAGCAGTCTTTGATGCATCTACGCATGAGATTAGTTCTGGTTCAACCGCGTTTTCAGTAACATCAGGTGAATTTACAATTGATTCATCTGCAGACATTATTTTAGATGCTGATGGTGGAGATATAAGACTAAAGGATGGTGGAACTCAATACGCTAATCTTGCATGGGGGACCGGAAATAATTTAGTTATTCAATCTGGTTCTACTACAATGTTAACAGGTGCCGGAGCAAATGGTACATTCTCTGGAACTCTGGATGTTGATGGTAATTTTGAGGTCGGTGCTTCTAAGTTTAACGTCACGGCCGATAGTGGTAATACACAGATTGATGGATCTTTAACCGTCGATGGTATCGTTAACGTTGGACAACTAAATACTAAATTCTCTAATAGAAATAACGTAAAACTTGCTCTTAACGAATTACATGATGAGATGGGTACAGCATCTATTACTGGTACAGGAACTCCTGCAGCTGGTTTAAGTAATCTTACAGATGGTCTTAATGCTATTGATGCAGAGATCGGCGCAACTTCATATCTTGCAGGAAGTGGTGTAAATGCTACAATCACATATGCTGTAGATGCTATTCAGGATTATGTAGGAGCGTATTCATCTGGAACTCCAGTTGTTAATACAGTTTCATCTACTATCACTGGTGGCCTTAACCAATTACATATAGAAATGGGTTCTTCAACACTAGTTGATAATCTACCGAGTGATTACACATACACTGTAACAGATCATACTACAGCGATTAACACTCTATCTGCATTTGCAGGTAATTCATCTATTGCATCAATTGGTTCTACTGACACTCTATCCGGAGCTATTGTACAATTACACGGAGAAATTGGTGACGGTTCAATGACAGGACTTGCGGCCACTAACATATCTGCTGCAGTCAGGGAATTGGAATCAGAGAAAGTTTATCTATCATCAGGTACACAGCAAGAGTTTATTTCTAAATTAGGACTTACAGGTGATGTAACATTTAAGAATGGCGGCAGTAATGCTGATACATTTACATTTAATAGTGGTACTACACTAGACATAAGTAGTGCAACATTGTTATTACCTGGTAGTGCTTCTAATGTTAACAGATTCGGTACATCATTCCTAGAAGTGGATGGTAATGTAGAGACTGCAATGGGTTTCCGTGTTAACAGAGAACACGTAACTCAAGCAAACAAATCTACTGTTAATATACAATGGGATGAAAATCATACAGATGGTACAAATGCAACTAAACTCGCGAGAGGATGGCAGTTAAAAGGACTTAATGATGCTGGTGGTTCTCATACAACAGATATAGTAACATTCTATAATGCAAAGGAATTAATCACAAGTAATGCTGAATCGGGTATTAACGTAACTTGGGATGCTAGTAACGAAAACTTTGACTTTAATGTTAATGATCCAGACCTTACCTTTACTGGTGATGTCACAGGTTCTGGTACGATTACTAACTTAGGTGATTTAAGTGTAGCATTAACAATTGCAGCTAATTCAGTTGCACTTACTACAGATACTACTGGTGATTATGTTAGAACAGCAACTGGTACTACTAATCAGATTACAGTAAGTGGTTCTGGAACAGAAGGTAGAGCAACAACATACTCGATACCTTCTGACTTTAGAATGCCTGGTACTGCTAAGGTATTAAGTTCTACTGGTTCATCATCACCTACTACCGGTGCATTAACTGTAGCTGGTGGTGTAGGTATTGGAGAAGATTTATATATTGCTGGTAACCTTCATGTTGCTGGTGATACTGTCACACTTAATACTTCAACTTTAACTGTTGAAGATACCTTAGTTCTTGCAGGTAACGGTCTTGGATCAGAACCCTCAAGTGGTGGGTTTGGTTTAGAAGTTGGTCCGATTACAAGTCCTAGTGGATTAGCAGCAGGAGTAACTGGTGCTCATAGTATTGTATATAACTACGGCACTGACCGATGGGAAGCAGATGGTTCATTAATTCTATCATCGGCCACATTAGGTTCTCCTAAGATTGAAGGTTCTGCATTTGAGGCGAATGATAATTTACTATTCTCGGCCGGAACAGGACTTTCAGAAGCAGTTTCAGTTTCTGGTGTTAATACAACAGTTACATATACTAATACTGATAAAGGTACTTCTCAACCAATCTTTAAGAATATTGCTGCTGATTCTGGTGGTACTACCACTGCTAATAGTAATAACGATACTTTAACTCTTCATGGTGGTACAGCTCTTGCATCGGTAAGATCAGGCGATACTATCACATTCAACCATGATAACATTGGTTTATCAACATCAGTAAATAATAGTGACGATGGAACCTATATTCGAAGCCTTGCAGTTAATAGTCAAGGTCACGTTACAAGTATTGTTTCTGGTGACTTTGATAATTACTATGACCTTCAGGCTAATAGTGTTAGTACAAACACCGTAAATAAGGTTGTAAAAAGAGACGGCAGTGGAGACTTTAGTGCTCGCATAATTACTGCTTCTTTATCTGGTAATGCAACAACTGCAACATCATCAACCAACGCGGCCAAAATTAATATTCAAACAACTGGTACTAGTGGTAATTACAGATTACTATTTAAAGGTGCTCAAAATGAAACTGCAGGTTATCATGATTTATACCAAGATAACGGCGGCCAGTTGTATTACAATCCTGCGACCAACACACTAACTTCAACTACATTCTATGGTGCATTGACTGGTAATGCTTCAACAGCAACATATGCAACGTCTGCGGGTTCGATTACAGGCCAGGCCAACTCGGCTACGATAACTAGTACATCAGGTAATACTGGAGGCCAAATTGTTCAAAGAAATGGTAATGGAGACTTTAGTGCTCGCATAATTACTGCTACTTTATCTGGTAATGCAACAACTGCAACAACTGCAAATAACGCGCTTGGTTGTACTGGTAACTCTGTTACTGCTACTAGGGTATTTGTAAATAATTATAGTGGCGGAACCACTATGAGAATCTTAGGTTCTCACGATGGTATAAATTCTGCTGGTAACGTATATTCAACTCCTCAAGTATATGTTAATATGAGTACGAATGCTGTATATGCAACTACATTCATTGGTGCATTAAGTGGTACAGCATCGAGTATTACTAGTCAGGCAGCTTCAGCAACAACTGATACAACAAACGCAAGTAATATATCAAGTGGAACATTAGCAGCTGCAAGAGTAGCTACATTAAACCAAAATACAACTGGAAGTTCAGGATCATGTACAGGTAACGCAGCAAGTGCAAATACTGCTGCTGCATGTTCTGGTAACTCTGCAAGTGCATCTACTTCTGGCCAAGTAACAATTAATTATAATAATAATTCAGCTTCAAACTATCAGATGCTTTGGGGTTCTGGTAACCAAGTCTATGGAACAGCCGGTGTAGTCGTTAATGCAAATACAAATACTATAACCGCGGCTACATTCAGTGGTTCATTGAGTGGTAATGCTTCAAGTGCAACTAGTGCAACATACGCTTCTAAGGTAACATTTAATGTTCAAGGTAATACAAACACTACGTTAAAGCTTCTTTTAGGTGATACCACAAATAGTACTGTTACACAAGGAACTATTTATAAAGATGCATCTCTATCGTTTAACTGTGCGACAAATACTTTATATGCTGGTGTGTTTAGTGGTGCATTATCTGGTAATGCTACAACTGCAACTAGTGCAACTAATGCAAACTTTGCAGGCCAAGTATATTCAACCAATACTAATACGAGTGGTACTTATTACATTAATAGTAACCAGACATTAGGTAGTGCAAATAAGGCCATGTACCACACAGCTGGAATTTATTATAATGCAAGTAATAATACCATATATGCTACTGGTGATATTGTTGCGGCAGCGTCGGATGATAGATTAAAAGATAAAAAAGGTAATATAGAAAATGCCTTAGACAAAGTAAATTCATTGAATGGTTTCAATTATAGTTGGAATGATAAAGCAGTAGAAATTGGATTTAGAACTGTAGAAGAACAAGAAGAAAATCATATTGGTTTAAGTGCTCAAGAAGTAAAAGCAGTTGCTCCAGAACTTACTACAGAATCATCAGTCTCAGGTTATGATACAGTAAGATATGATAAAGTTACGGCTTTGTTAGTAGAAGCAATAAAAGAGTTGACCGCAGAGAATAAATTAATTAGGTCTGAATTAGAAATATTAAAAAGTATAAATACATAGGTAAAGAAGAAGAGATATGGCTATATATTCAAACCTTACGGTAGACCAAGGGTCTAATTTTCTGGCATATATTGATGTTACGGATTCTAGCGGAAACGCTCTTGACTTAAATGGTTATACTGTTGCAGGTCAAATAAGAAAGACCTACAGCTCATTAAATGCAGTTTCTTTTTCTGCTACGGTTAGTAATGCCAGTGGTGGTACTATTAGCTTAGGTTTAAGTAATGCTGTTACCAATACTATGAAACCGGGCAGATATGTCTATGACATCGAAGTACTAAAAACTTCTTCTGGCACTAGAACACGAGTATTAGAAGGACAAGTAGAGGTAACCCCAGGCGTCACACAGGTATAATGAATAATGACTCAGAGACTTAAAGGTAAGATAAGACAAGCGGATACTATAGTAGCCCAAACGGTTAAGATCGGATCTGGCTTATCGCTAGGTGACTTAGCTGATGTTGATGTCGTAGGGCAATCAGACGGGGTTATGATGATATTCAATGGCACAACAGGAAAATACGAAGTATCAACCCAGATCAATAATGAGAATCTGAACATAATTGGAGGCACATATTAAATGGCTAACTTAACACGAATTAAAATCTTAACTACTGGAGCAACCGCCGCTGCTCCTAGTAATATAAAAACCGGTGAATTAGCCTACAGTTATGTAGTTGGATCCCAAACAAATAATGGTGATAGACTTTACATAGGAACTGGTGCCGAAAATGGTGCCGGATATGCTTCTAACGTAGACATCATCGGCGGTAAGTACTTTACTAACCTCTTAGACCATGTACATGGAACTACAACAGCTAGTAGCGCTTTAATTGTAGATGCAGCAAAGCACGTAACAGAATTAAATATTGGATCACTTGCACTTGAAGCTTCCGGCGGGTCGGGACAGGTTGTAACATCTATTTCTACAAGCACTACTCTGTCTGGTGCAGCAAATAGTCAACTTGCTACTGCTCTTGCAATTAAAACATATGTTGATGCAGAAATTACTGCTCAAGATATTGACTTCTCTGGAGATAATTCTACAACAGGTGTTGTCGACCTAGACTCTCAGGTATTTGCAATAACAGGTTTAACTGGTATTACTACTAACGCTAGTGGTGTAGGTTTAACAATAGACCTAGATGATACTTCGGTAACCCCAGCCTCATACGGTTCACAAACTGCAATTCCAGTTATCACAGTAGACCAACAAGGTAGATTAACTGCAGCAAGTACAGTAACAATTGCAACTGCATTAACAGTTGATGGTGATTCAGGAACAGGCGATGTATCTTTACTAACAGATGATTTACAAGTTACTGGTACAGCTAATGAGATCGTAACTACAGCTTCTAAATCAGGTACAAATGTAACTTTAAATATTGCATTACCAGATGACGTAACAATCGGATCAGACTTAACAGTTACCACTGACCTAGATGTTGGTTCTGCTAACTTTACTGTTGCCGGTGCTACTGGTAACACAGTTGTTGCAGGAACACTACAAGTCAATGGTAATGTTAGCTTAGGTAATGCTACATCAGACACAGTTACCGTTGCTGGTAACCTTATAGTTCAAGGTACTCGAACTGAAGTTGAATCAACTGTAATTACTCTTGATGATCCTGTTCTTGCTTTGGCTGATAATACTACTAACAATGCATCTGACGGTCTTGATCGTGGTGTAAGTTTTAAGTGGGGCAATGGATCGGCAGTAAAAACTGGTTTCTTCGGTTTCGATATTCAATCACAAAGATTCGTATTCACTAAAGACGAAGATTTAAGTAGTAGTGAAAATGCTTCTGCTCCTTGGAGTGACGCAGAGTTTGGTGATGTATATGCAACTGGTGCTGACATTGGTAATATCAGAGTCGGTATCACTGGTGATAATGAAATTGACACAGTATCAGGTAACTTGCTTATTGATTCGGCCGGTGGTACAACCACTATTGATGATATATTAAGTGTTTCGGGTGCAGCAACTATTACTGGTGAAGTTACTCTATCTGCTGGAACTGGACTAAGAGTTAACCAAGGTGGTACTGGTGTAAGATCATACACTAACAATGCAATATTGATTTCTAACGGAGGTGGAACAGCTACTAACTTTATCTCTAGTTCAACAACTGGAGCAATAGTACAGTTCAATGCTTCAGGTGTTCCTATTGCTTCAGACATTATTGATGGCGGTACTTGGTAGGTTATAAATAGAATTACAATCAGTATATACTGATTTAAAGCATACATTAATAAACCTTCCCTACATAGGGAATTTGAAAAGAGGAGCCAACATTGGCACGTAATACTAATATAAAAATCAGGCGTTCGGCTACGGCCAATGCTATTCCAACCATAAGCAATTTAGACTTAGGCGAGTTAGCCCTTAATACTCGCGATGGTAAGCTATACATGAAAACTACCGAGGGTAGTTTGGATAGTATTGTACAAGTTGGTTCAGCAACAGATTCCTACTATAAAGTAAGGAAAGGTGTAACACAAACCCTTACTGTTAAAGTACAAAGTAAAACTACGGACCATATGTGGCACGGTTCTGGTTCCAGTGCTGGTTATAATATTAATGGCATTGAAGCTCCTCACTTACATTTAATCCCAGGAAACACTTATGTTTTCAATCAATCGGATTCTACTAATTCTGGTCACCCTTTAAGATTCTATTATGACGCAGCTAAAACCACGGCTTATTCTTCAGGAGTAACTACCGCCGGATCTCCGGGTAACTCTGGTGCACATACAACTATTATAGCTACTGCTGATACTCCAATGGTATTACATTACCAATGTAGTGCCCATGGATATATGGGTAATTCTGCAGGCTTTAATACTAGAAACCTTACAGGATTTGATACTGCCGATTTAACAGAAGGCACAAATTTATATCATACTAGTGCACGTGCTATTGCAGCCGTTACTGGTGCTGACTTGGATATGGGTGGCAGAAAGGTTCTATTCGGCAATTTATATAGTGCAGAAGGTGACTTGCCTAGTGCTTCCACATATCATGGAATGTTTGCGCATGTACATGGTACAGGAAAAGCATATTTCTCTCATGCCGGTGCTTGGAAAAAATTAGTAGATGAGACAACACTACCTGCATTAGCCAGAGCTAATATATCAGTAACAGATTCCGGCGGTGATGGTGCATTAGCATATAATAATTCAACAGGTGTAATAACATATACTGGTCCTAGTGCTTCTGAAGTAAGAAATCATATAAGTGGTGGAACTGGTGTAACAGTTACTAATGGTTCAATTGCTATTGGACAAGTTGTTGCTACAACAAGTGATGTAACTTTTAATGATATACATGCAGATGGTAATCTTCTGGTAGATGGTAATTCTACTACTACAGGCAATCATACGGTTACAGGTAATTTAACAGTCAATGGAACACAAACAACTTTAAATGTTGCTACACTTAGTGTAGAAGATATTAACATTACAATTGCAAAGAACGCTACTACAAGTGCTGCAACAAATAATGCTGGCCTTACTTTTGGTGCTTGGTCTTCAGGTACTATTCCAACATTAAAGTGGATTCATTCAAACGATAGATTCTCTTTTAATAAAACAGTAGCTGCTAATATAGTAGGTAACTTAACAGGTAATGTTACAGGAAATACGTCAGGCACTTCAGGTTCAACAACTGGTAATGCTGCTACAGCAACAACACTAGCTACATCAAGAAATATATCAGGTGTTGCCTTTAATGGTTCAGCTGATATAACATTAAACACTTCAGGTATAACAGAAAATACTAATCTATACTACACTAATGCCAGGGCAGATGCTCGAATAGGTGCAGCGTCAGTAGGAGATTTAAGTAATGTTTCAAGTACAGGAGCAAGCTCCGGTCAAGTATTAAAATGGAGTGGAAGTGAATGGGCGCCGGCAGCAGATAACGCAGGTGGTGGTTCAACAAACGGTTTCCAAACAGTTGCTATAGCAGGACAATCAAGTGTCGTAGCAGATTCAACAACGGATACACTAACGTTTGTAGCTGGTTCAAATATTACACTTACAACTAATGCTGGTACCGATACTATTACTATCGCGGCCGGTGGTGGTGGGGCTGCAATAACAGTACAAGAAGAAGGTAGTTCATTATCTACTGCTGCAACAACATTAAACTTTGTTGGTGCTGGAGTTACAGCTACTGGTAGTGGTGCA
>ENA-OSJC01001146-OSJC01001146.1-marine-metagenome-genome-assembly--contig:-NODE-1146-length-22571-cov-6.323820_pt1 | contig 22571 bp, 18 predicted proteins | sample MGYA00237885_ERZ534234 | MGnify/ENA primary metagenome ERZ534234 (study PRJEB26413, sample SAMN06343907) | marine metagenome | isolation source: coastal waters | place: Atlantic Ocean: West Antarctic... | reverse complement strand
TGCCGCCAACAGCGCCGAATTGTTGAGTAGTCCAACTGTCTGGATTCGCGCCGTTATCTGCCAAGAATATGCGTCCACTGTTATGTACACCAATGGTCACGTTACCCGCAATCTCATCAATCTCATCGCCCGAATGTCTAACGACAGTAATGACATTGGTATCGGCGGTAGTCTTTTTAATACCTAACGCCCACGCGTTACCAGCGGCTGAAATTTGTGGAAGGTTTACTGTAACTGCACCCCCGCTTGTGTCAACTGCGTAAAATCTACCGTTTGTACTAGCTGATGGGCTATAAACACTGTCGCTAGCTGTAATATAAACAACATCTTGCCAAACAGCACTAGCCGCCGAAGCGTTATCAACATACGTTTTAACGGCTGCTTGCGTTGGGACTAAAGTGTTACTAGTTCCTAAACTAGCGGTTGCATCAAAACCTGTTATTGTCTCACCGGACGCTAATTCTAATGATGTCGTAGCTTCTATTACAGTTCCAGTTAGACCAGCAAACGTACCAGCCCTTGCCGTTGACGCTCCGACAATCCCGTCTAAATTTGTCGCGGCAAGATTTCCAAAGTTAGGATTAGCACTTGTAACGAGGCTCTGATTTATTGCTTTTACAGCGGCAATATTAGTTAACTCGCTATCCATCACCGCGCCAGCAGCAGTTACATTAGTTGCATCAGTGACATCAGCAGATGCTTCAATAGCAGCTAATTTAGTCGCTTCAGCCGAGGTGTACTGTGCCGTAGCTGATAGTATATTGTTTATTTTATCAGCCCAGACGTTTAACCATCTGACCCCAGTAGCCCCCAAGGAGTCAGTACTGTCAGTGTCACTCACGACATCGCCACCGTGAGTCGTCACGCCAATAACTTTTAGGGTTTCGCCGATAAAAGCTTTTTTAACTACTGACAAACCGCCGTCAGTTTGTAGCGACCCGTCCGTTGCGCTTGTTGCGTCTGTCGAATTGTCGGTTTTCAGTATTCCAGAAAATGTTCCCGTTGTGGCTGTCACCGCTCCACTGAACGAACCATTTACGCCAGAAATATTGCTCGATGCCGCCAGCGTCCCGGTAACTCCAAGCCCGGTAGTGCCAACGTCTAAAACTTTGGCCCCGTTCACTGCAACGCCTAAATTATTTGCGCCAATTCGAAATGTGCCGGAATCAGGATCAGAGGTATAAGAATAAAATGGAGCAGACACAGTGCCATTGCCACTTTTATATTGATCAGCATCTGTTGATGAATTTTCAAAAGCATCCCCAGCGGCGTTCCATTTTAAAAAAGAGTTTGCAACAGGCTCGGGTATAATTCTACTGGCGCTGCCTGTATGCGTGACCGCAAATTGCAACGCTCTCGCAAGTTCCTCTTGCTGTTGCTGGTCTGACATTGTGAGTCGATCTAAAGCGTTCTCGTGATCAATAGAGCTGAAAGGATCGTTTTCGACATAGTCGGTTGTTTGCGTCAGCGTAAGAACGCGTTTTATGACTACGGTCTCGCCGTTGATTGGCCTAAATTCGCTTGACGAAAAATGAGCATCAGAGCTTGAGCCGGTATTAAATTTAAATAATACATTGCCGCCAGATGCGCTGCCGGTCCCTGTTATAATATAGTGTGTGTCCAGGGTTTTAGTTGTTTCCCCACCGTTAGCCGCTCGAATGATTACTGTTAAATCCGCATCTGCAAAAATCTTAAAATTAAAAGCAAAGGAATGAGTAGAGCCATTCCCACTCAAACTTACTTTTGTTGTAGTTGTAGAAATCGTCATTGGTCAGTACCTTTACTATCATCAATAAATTGTTCTTGCGTCATAGCTTCTATATGACGCTTGATCTGTGGACCATGCACCGGATGTTCGAGCAGCAAACTGTCGGCGGTTGCCTTTGCGTCCGCGTAAATATTTTGCAATATCATTTTCATCCGGCGAGTAATTTCTACGTTGCCAGCTTCGGACAGTTTTTTTAATTCTTGATAATCAACGCTCTTGATTTTGGCTTCTAATAATTTAAAGGCAATTTTACCTCGTTGCTGGTTGCGGTAATACATCATCTTGTCAGGCAGCTCGATTGGTCTTCTTAACCCGTCAATCCTTATCTCGTCACTGTTGTTGGCAAACCGTATGCCCTTGAGACGGATACGTTCTTCAGTCACAACGTCTTTTTTATTAGCTGGGCCAAGTTTAAGGGGTGACATCATGTCTGGCCCGAAACTAAGATTTCTATCTCCTTCGACTCCAGCTACCCCGTAAATTTTATCATTTCCGTAGGCATCTACAGAGGGCTGCAAATCTTTACTTAGGCCAGGTATTTGAGATTTAAGTCTATCTAAAAAAGTTCTGACCTGGCGCATCGTTGGATCTGGGCCAATGTCAGTAAATGGGATGCCAGTTTTTTTAAGTTGAGCTACGCCCCTTGGCACTAAACTCGTAATAAAGTCTTGGCTCGTTGCTTTGGCCCGTCTCGTTGGGTCTTGTATTAGACCTGACAGATTTGAGAAGCCTTGCATGAAAGCTTTGTTCGACACGTTATACGCAGTTGCACCAATCACCGCGATAACAAGATCATCATAACTAAAGTCATCGTGAAATATTTGCGCCCCGTCATCGTCCAAAACATTTTTAAATTTAAAGTCTGGATCTAGCACATCGGTAGAGCTCGCTATTTCTGCGACATCGGCCCACACACCCATGATCGAACTAAACGGCTCAATGCCGGCGTAGCTTATCCACTGCCCACCCACTCGACAGCTGTATGGCCGCCAATCTTGAGACTCCATAAGTGTCTTCCGTAGAGCTTGATTAGCAGGGCCACCGCCTGTGCATTTGCCGGTTAATGCTAATGCAACCGCTGACCCGCCAACCGCAGTGCCGAGCGCCACGCGAGCGATTGCCTCGTCTCTCTGAGCCCCGCCCTCGTCAATCATTTTCCGTGTATTGCCCCAGAACAGCCCCGCCCAAGAGCGGTCTATAAAAGCATAAATTGAACTGTTGTAGGGGGTCTTAACAAACGGGGTAAAGTATCGAACAATAGGAAGCTTTCCGATTGTGTTAAATGCTTTACCAACTGCGTCGAGTTCTGTTTGAAGTGTAACATATTTAGCCAACGCTTCCATCTTATCCATTGAGGCCGCCGGCGGGTCAGCTACATACTCCGCAATGTAGTCGATAAGATCTTCGCCTTCTTTGCCCCTTGCCCTGCCAGAAATCATGGCCAGTTTATAAAGCTCGCCACGTTTTGCTGTGACTTTAAAAAACGCGTCCCCAGTTTCCAAAGATCTAAAAGCTACACGGCCAGCCGTCAGAACATTACCCAAAACATCGATGGCAGTTCCTATCCCTCCAGCTTGGCCAAAAGCTTCCCCAGAAAAAGCTGATATACGTGGAGCCCCCGCGGCTTGACCCTGGACGTTTGTAGATTCAACTTTTGAAGGCAGTCCGTTGGTTCCTATAAACGCATCTTTTGAAGCAATGAAAGCTTCTTGCAATGACATAATCTGCCCAAAGATTTGAGCTTGGACATCTTCAGCGTAAATCCCATCGTCAGCGCCTGTAATTTTTCTGCGCGCTGCACTAATAAGATAGCCTCCACCAAGTTCAAAGTTTGGAGCTATTAATGTGGTGTACACACCAGAGACAATATTTTTAGTTTGGGAAACAGGATTCGTAAGGAGTGTATGTTGCCACACTTCGTACAGCGCGTTTCCTATTTTCCGCGTTAGGGTTAAGCCTCGCGCTAACCTTGTCTTCTGTGAAAGATCTGTTGTTGAACTATAAGCAGCTGCCATTTTGCGAACAGAGTCTTCGCCGCCAAAACTATCAAGTAGCTGCGTAAAATCTCTATCTGTTTTTAATGCACTGTCAGCGTCAACGTATGGGTTGCCATTTGTTTCTCGGGCTGGGATATTAAAGCTTTGTAGCGTCCGACCATATTCTGTTTGAGCGCCTTTTATTTGTGTTTGAAAATTTGCAACGACTTCTAATTGATATCTAAACGCCGCAAGTTGTTCGCGAGTTCCTTCGGCAGCGGTCTTAGCTAACCCGTCAAGCTTTCGTACTTCTCCGACCAACATATCCCGAGCAGCAAGCATAGATTCCATCATGCCCATGCCTTCAACGTTAATGCCTTCGCCTCTTCGTCGGGACAGTACAGCTTCCGCAACTTTTTCCATTGTCTTGGAGTCAGCTCCAACAAGATCCCCAAGCTGCCTAGACACTTCGTTAGTAATTACTCCGCGCTTTTCCTCATCAATCTTGCCGGCATATTGTAAAGATAAAGCTTCAATCCGCTCTTGTACGCCGTTAGCGTCGGGGATTTTACCCCCGTTAAAATCTGATAAACCCCCGCCTAGTAATTCATCGCGGCGTTCGGGCGCGCTCATCACCGCGTCAATCTCGTCTATGCCAACTTTTATATATCTATCATTAAGATCCGGTTCGATTAGCTTCTCTGGTGCGGCAGGGATATCTGTGGCGATAGGTGCGCCGGCATCTGGCTTAAAGTCTTCTAGCACAGGGTTTAAAGTTACTGGTTGTTCTACACCGCCCAAAGTTTGATCTGGCACGCCCTCTTCAACTGTAGTCCCTGGAGCCACATCATCAACTGTTATAGGTTGATTGAGATCGGCATTTTGACGCGGCGCGTCTGGGTCAAGATCCCGTGCTCTTATTCTAGCTTCGTTTAATTGTCCACCTGTCTTGCCCATAATTGAGCTCATTATGCCTTCGGACATTCTATCGCGGGTTTTTTGTGGAAAAACTGCGTTACCGATTTTTGAAGCTGCCGTCCCGATCAATCCCGCAACTTGCGTTTCTTCTGGACCTTCGGTAGCCGGCTCTGTTACCCCGCCAAGGGGGGACGTTGCCACTGCCGTTTGTTCAGTATCCGTATAAGCCATAAATTTTCCAATAAAAAACGGCCCCGAAAGGCCGTTAGGTTTTACGCAATGTTTAGTCTAGTTTAGCTTAGTCAGCCTTATCTAAGGTCTGCAATGATGGGCCGCTACCTGAAAGAAAGGTCCGGTCAGTCTTTCGACTTTTTGAGTAGGCTTCGTTATCCATTTGGCGCTTTACACCTTTTGCGCTCAAGCTATCTTCGCCATGCAGCCTTACGGCCGCTTCGTAGTACTCCTGTAAGCTCGGCATCATAATCTCCCTTATCGCGGAAAAAGACTTCCGTATCGTATTCCACTATATCCGCATTTGCAATATAATCTAGATCTTTTAGTAACTTTTCCTTACCACCCATTATCGCGTCAATAGCAGTAAGGCGGCCTTGTTCGCCGCCGCCAAACTCTGGTATGTACTGCATCCGCACGCCAACATAAGTTTTGCTTTCAGCTCCGGCTGCTTGTCTATCCGCTTGTCTAAGATCTGTCGTAAACGTAAATCCTGTATCAATCTCCAGCTTAACAATTAATTTAGTAAGCTCTTTTACCTCATCCGGTTCTAGCTTGCGATTAAAGTATATTTCCATACCGGGGTTTGCGCCTTCAACCGTCCCAGGCTTAACCGCTTCTGAAAAGAAAGCGCTTTCCTGTTTGGTGTCTTTTGCTTCTTGAACTATCTGTCTGACTACATCGGCCGGATTGTGGTCTTGTCTTGTGACATACTCGAAGTCTATCGCACGCTCGTCAAATACGCCCTCGTCTAAGAATTGCAGGAATTTTTCTTCCTTAACATTTGCCGGCAAATCGCTCTGGTTTTTTAAATAATTAGTAAAAGCGTCCCCGTCTTTTTTATCAATATTTAAGGCAACGCTCCCATCTTCATTTGTGACTAATTTAGCAGACGGGACAGAAGCTTTAAAGTTAGTAAGATCCCCTTCTCCTAGCAATTGTTCAAATAACTGTGCTTCATTTGCATCTAATTTTTTCTCTGCTATTGGGCTGATGTACTGACCAATGCCAGATGTCTGCTTGGCCATTAGAACGCTTTCATCACCTTCAACGGTAGAAGCTAATCTACCTTGAGATTCCGACATCATTTCATTGGTAGCGGTTTTTTCTGGCCTATCTAACGAAAGACCGGCAGTGAAGCGTCTTACCGGCGCGGCGTTAGCTTCAATAAATGCTTCGCCCTCGGCGGTTGCTGTTTCTTTTTTCTCGGTCAACTTATCCAATCTGGGTTGTAAAGCATCGCGTTTTTTAATGTCGCGATTTAGCTTCCCGACCTCTTCGCGAAGCTCCTTTACTATTACGCGAGCCTCGTCATTGTCTTCTATTGAGAAATTCTTTTTTACCCAATCTCGCCGCCGAGCTGGTGTTTTCGCATCTATGAATCCTTGGAGTTCTCCCATACGTGCAGATCTTGTCTCAATCATTGCAATTTCGTCTGGGTTGTTAATTAAAGCTTTAGTCTCTTCGCGTTTTGCAAAAGACGGGTCCGTGTCTACCTTTGACCTGGCTTCAGCTAATCCTATCCGGTCCATGATACCGGCAACATCCGCTTCAAAGTCTAAGCTACCGCCTTCACCAGCTCGGGTAGTGTACCCTTTCCTAGTCCAAAGCTCTTTCTCCATAAACCAAACAACGGCTTGCAGATCATCATCACCAAGGTCAATTCCTTGGGCTCTTAATTTATTAGCTGCTTCCGTAAAAACAGATTGGCCAAAACCAAATTCACCAGTGGCGGGGTCTGTATCAAGTTTTCCAAACTCACCGCCTACGCCTTGTTCGGTTGGCGGGGGCAACCGCTTACCGCCACTTATGCGCCGCAAGTACCTGGCAGCCCAAACGTCAATTGTAGCGAGATTAATATAGTTAATTAAGTTGCCGGTAAAATTATAAGTCTTGGGGCTTCCACCAGGCTCTTTAACTCGGAACAGATCGAGCAGGGCTTTCATGGTAGCAGGTGAGTTCGCATTAATTAGCTTTCCGTTTCCTTTAGTTATTAAAGGGAACACGGCTTGAGCTGCGTCAAACTGTTCTTGATGGGTTGCTCCAGCGGCTTTGGCTTCTTCGCGAACACGCATATGGTTATCAACGTATCCAACCCCGTCAGCTTTTCCAGAACCTAGCGTCCCGCCGCTATCAAGCCAATCGCCTAACCGCTTTAGAGGCTCGTCATATTCACCCCGAGTAAATAACCGCATTACTTCTATTGAATTTTCCCAGTTTTGCTTGACATTTGTTTGAGCTGATGTCGCACCAATAACATCCGCGAAGACATCTGCCATAGAACCAAACTCTGCGCGTAACCGCTCGCGCATATTTGCATACCATTGGCGCTGTTCTATAATCTTGCTTGCCGCCGTGTCACCGCCTTTTGCGCGGTTAAATAGATCAACAACTTCAGCAACCATTGTGTCTGATGATTTTTGAACCATCTTCGGGTCCGGCACTGGGGGCGCTTTTTTTTGTCCCTTTGGGCGGTTGTAGCCATACGGGATCGCTTTAAAAGATAGCTCGTATGTGTCTGGCTTACCGTTCTTACCCTTTTTTATTTTTGCACCTTTTTCAGTATTTAAAACAATATTCTCCCAGCCCTCTGACGCGGGGAATTGTTCTTTGACGCGCCTGTACTCAGCCTCGATTGCTGCTACTGGGTACGACCCATCTGTGGCTATTTGTGAGATTAAAGTGCGCTCGTCGGAGTTAAGCCGAGCGGCCTTAGTAACCCGCACTTCTCGGGCATCACCAGTTATCGATGGGGTGTCCAGGTCTTTAGGTCCATCCGTAGGGCCAACACCTATACGCAATGTGCTAGGGTCATATTTAATATTGCCTAGCGCTTCGCCAAATTTCTTTACGCCTTTAACAGCAATCGAACCCGCTGCCGGCAATGCAAGCCCCAAACCTAAACCAGCTCCCGCTCCTACTCCCGTAGACAACAAATTTCGTTGGATGCTAAATTCGCCCTGCTCCCCCGCATCGATGTCAATGAATTGTCGGTTTGCGTCATCTAATGAGCCATACCCTGCGCCTTCAATAGAAGCCAGAGTTGCAGCCGGCAGCGTTGCTCGCATGTACGCTTTTAAACCTTCCTTACCCGCTTGCTTTGCTGCTTGCTTTGCTAAGAAACCAGCGCCGAAAGTTCCAAGCCCAATAATGGAAGTAGGGTCAGACACTAGCCCTTTGACGGCACGCACCGACCCATCCCATGTCATATTAGGTAGGGTTTCATACGTGTGCATTAATTTGTAAAACGCTGCCCGTTGCTTTAAAGGGGCATTGCCCATCCTGTGTGTCATCGCCGTTTGATCGACTATGTTCCAATTGAACATGCCCATAAGCTCTATGCCCCATTGAGCAGATTCTATGTCGCTCGCTTCGGGCAAGAAAAACTCTTCTTCATCTGGCTCGCCCCCTTTTACATAACCTCTAAAAAGCGGCATTAGCTCTCGGGATGACTGGACCCAATCTTTATCCATTTCCAGTTCGGTCTCTGTTACCTGGAGATCGCGGTCATCCATATCGCCAGATAAATCTATATTAATATTAAACTTTTCAGCTGCCTCAAGATTGTAGCCTTGTTTGGTGATACTTGTTTTTGCTTCATCGGACAACTCAGCAGCTTGTTCTTGGGACGGCCATGTAAAGAGTCCGCTTTCAAAATCATCATTCAGCATCTGCTAAATTTCTCCTAGTTTGTACGGCAATAACTTCTTGGGCAGCATTTCGTTGCTGGATATATAATTCCAACATATTCAATCTAAATTCTTCACGAGCCAGTGAGCCTACGCGGCCGACATATTCTGTTTGTACTTTTTGCCGTGACCACGCTACATCATACAAGGTCCACGTACTTAGGTCTCTTTTTACTGGCCCCGATTGCGTAGTATTAAAAGATTCCACGTTAGGAGAAGAGATCTCAGTTTGTGCTAGTGGTGGTTTAAACATGGGAAGAGGTATTTCTTTTAAAATTACTTTTTCGTTAGTTTTAAAAGAATCTATTGATTCATTAAATGCTTGAACCGGTGGTATGCCTTCTAATATTTTCAAACGAAAACCAGCAATTACATCTTTTCCCCGCTTACTTGCGCCAGGAAATATCTTATCTATTACGCCTGTTGGCCTTACCAAAGATTCCAAAAGAGTATCAAAGATTTTTGCACGTTTTGAACTAGGAGTACTTGAATTAAACTGCTCGGCCGTTTGGCGAATAACAGTAAGGTCTTGATAATTTAATTTAGTATTAATATGCGTGAAAGCTTCATCTACAATATTTTTTATCTCTTGTTTGTTGTCAGCTTTAGTTATTCTCCCGATAACATTGCTTATGTAACCCTTGTCGCTGACAATCGCGCCCTGCGTGTTTAAAGCTTTTATCACCGCATTTTGTTGGCTAACCGAGATGTCCGCATTTTCTAACATTTGGTTTACTTCTAAAGTAGTTACCTGGGTTGCTTGCAAACTTGTATTACTAGGATCGGCTCTATACTTTTGTATTCTCGATACTAAAGAATTGAAATTAGTTTTTTGGTTCTCAGTTCTTTTAGTTTTTTCCCTACTTTCGTTCTGGTTAAACAAATTTATACGCCGGCTGTCCAATTGAGTTGTTAACCGTAAAGCTTCCTCAGATAGCTTAGTCCTATCGATTGCAGTTAGATTAGCATGTTGGTTAGGATCTTGTAGTTGATTGTAAACCAGCATTGCTTGCTTACCAGCCGAACCGTTTGCTAGATCATCCGGTGATCCAGAGTTTGTAGATGCTCCAAGTAATAAATTGTTTACAGTGTTTCTAGACACATTCGAGAGAAATTTTCGTTCGTACTTTAACTGGTCTTCTGCTTTTATGGAACCGTTCCGCGCAAGCTCCCCGAATACCCCTGGTGTAGTTACGTTACCAAGTGTATCTTTAGCGCCAATTATACTTTCTAAAAGTTCTTTATAATCTTGAGATTTAGGATCTAGCGCCGCAAGGTTTTTTTCTGCATCACTGGCTTCAGTTAATTTTCCAACAATATTTTCAGAAACTAATCTAGACCGCGCAAGTTTTGTTGTTCTTAATCTCGATGGGGCTTTTAAATTTTCGGCCTCTGTATTAAAAGTAGTTTTTGCTAGATTTCCTTTAATGCTTAAATTTCTTATTTTAAATAAGGATCTGCTTTTAGCTTCAAATTGTTTTTGTGCTTCTATTGGGTTTGAATTATATCTTGGATCTACAGAAATATCATTTTCAAGTTTTATTAGATCTGTAGCATAAAGCCTTTTAGCACTAGCAACCTCGCTTGCATTTACTAGTTTTTGCTCTTGCTCCATCCATGAGGCCTGTGCAGCTACTTGCTTTCCTAAAGCAGCCACGGCTTGCCCTGGCCCTTCAAACGCAGCGCTGTTCGCTTGCACGTTCATGCGTTGCGCGGCAACCCTGTCGGTCATTTTAACTTGAGAATTATAAGTCGGTATTTTCATATTCTACCCCAACGCCATGCTTCTAGACCCTGACGCTATTCCACCCAGCAACGAACCAACCGCCGCCATTTTATATTGTTGCTGGCGCATACGACCTTCTACTCTTGTTAAACCAGCTTGCAGTCTCATGCCTGTGGCTTGATCGCGTAAACCAAGCGCTTCCACGCGAGAGTTGTATTTGGATTTTTCCATGTCTTCATCTGCGCGGCTTGCCATTTCTAGAGCTACTAGCAACGGGGTATCGCTTGAAGCCACAACCCCAGATTTTCTATAGCTAACTCCAAGTCCTTCGATAAAACGTCCAGCCTCCTGACGGAACTCAACATTCTCGACATCCTTCATAAATATTTTGCGCTCGGCCTCTTGCTCTGCAATTTTGGCGTTGCGCTCTTGTATTTGTGCATTGTAGTCAGCAACGGCCCTGGCGGCCTTACCCGCCTTTAAATTGCCAGACGCACCCATTATGCCACCGGCTAAATTTGCTCCACCCGCCGCCATAGCCCAAGTCATTTAACCCACGCAAAGCGATAATAATCTGCTTCCTCTGGACCGAATTTTTTCATAAGGCCTTCCTTCTCCATACCCATAAATTCAATAAATTTTATTGCCAACGGCCAATCACAACGGACATTTGACTGCACACGCCAAAACCCTTGGTGCTCAACGTACTCGAAGAATACTTCTTTAATAGCGCGTGCTATAGCAATAGGATGTTTGGACATTTTGTTTGATCCTAGCATCCAGGCTTCTCCGCAACCTTCCCAAATTGTAATTACGCCCATGCATAAAACAGGTTCGGAATCTTCATCTAATAAGGTCACACAACTTCCAGCCTCTTCCATGATTTTAGCTTGAGCTGTCCAATCCTGTCCCTCATCTAATAAAAGCCCCGCTTCCAAAACAGCGGTTGCGTGTTCCGCAAGAAAAGGAACTGTTTCTACTTTCATCATGTGTCAAATGTCTGTAGTCGAACGTATATGCCCAGAAGCGTCAGGGGCAATGGTTGGTCTTGTATAACCGTAACAAATCCATCTGTGTCGTAGCCACCATCAAACTCAATTTGCTTGTCACCAGTAAACAACGAAATCGCTTGATCCATCCTCTGTGAAGAGGAGCGGAAAGGGATTAAATCTGTTTGTGTCGCGCTTTCGCCAACTTTAACTCCAACGCTTCTGTAGAGCCTAAGTGTAGCATGTTGCAGTCTTTTGATTTTCCCTTGTGCGGTTCCATCAACTGCCCCTGCCTCGATCCGCATTGTTTTTAAAGTAGATTGATAATTAATTCCAACGTGCGCTTTAGTCACATAGCGCGATAGAACAATAGCACCGGATGAAACTGTCCTTTCTGGATGAGTAGACCCATCGCCAAGAATAGAAACCGTCTCGCCTTCAAGGTGGTGAAGATTTGTAAACTGATTAACGGCCTGGGTTACTGTGGTTGCGGTTGCGTGTATGGCAGCCGTTCCGCTAACTGCTCGCGTACACCCGGTCAGCTCGTTCCCAGAGTTCCCCGTGTAGCTTATTACCTCTTGCTCTATCTTCACTGAACCTGATGAAGCAAACGCCGAACTTGCTACGATTGGTATAGTCGTTGCTGATGCGTTAATTGCTCCATTAAGCGTATTAAACACTCCTGTGAAGGTCAGTGAGGAATCAACAAAAATAGCGTTGGACACATCATCGCCGAAGTTAAGTGGTGAAAGTCTCTCAATGTATCTTTTTTGAACGGAGTTGATTGTTCTCTTTACAACAAAATAAACATCGTCCTCGTCCAAGTCTGTCGGGATCGATGCCACGCTTTCAACGATTGCATAGTCATATGTCGCAGTTGCGTAACTGCCATGTACGCCGGTAAATGTCCCGCCTAGCTTATGTCGATGCCAAGCGACAACTTGCTCTTCACGGCGGTATGTAAGGCCACAAAGAACGCCGTCAGCCCTTACGGCCCAAATTACGTTATCTGGTTCTTGCTGTATAGCTAGATCATCGATGCCGCCTTCAGTTACATGCTCGGCTAGGATCGTCATGTCTGGAGCAATAAAGCCATCGACATCAAAATTATAAACCAATTCTCTGATTTTGCGTCGAGCCCGTTGCAAGAACAAAACCGCGTTGCCTGATTGTATGGGCTGGACGTTTGCAGACCCGTAAGTTGTCTGGCGTTTAATTTGAACATTGGTTGGCGTTAAAGCTTCGCCGGTTGAACTAGAGCTGGCCGAAAATTCGCCGCCCGTTGTACCGACAACGAGCACACGGCCTGGCATAAGATAGCGAATAATATCTACGGTCTGAGCTGCAATAGTGTATCGCATCGCATCCGCATCGTCAGCACCATCTTTAAATTGTTCGAAGCCGCCAGATTCTGAAAAGAATAATGTCTGAGGCTGTTCTGTTGTCCCAGCGAAAACCAATCGCTCTTCATAAAAGCAAACAGTCGAAGGGTAGCCAGTTTGGACAGAAAAAGCCCCAAGCGACCAATCATCAGAAGGCTCAATTGTTCCCGCTAGAACATTGTTTGAGCTCGCTCCCTCGGCTGCAAGGTCATCAGACGGGGCCGTCAAAATTGTATCGTCCGTAACAACAACAATCAAAACAGATTTGTTGTTTGATGATGTCCCCGAGATAGTAACCTTTTGGCCGACTTTAAAGCCTTCATCAATAAACTGTTTGGCTGTATCTAGGATGCGGTCATTGTGCTCAGACCCTGTCGCGTCTGGGTCTCCCTCGATATAACTCATCGTGCCTGATGTGTAAGTTGGTAGCAGTTCCGATCTGAGATCTGAATTAGGTTGAACTGTGGCTACGACCTCAGTTGTAGAGTTCCTTGCAGTGATTTTTGCATACCCGTCAAACATTTTTATTAGACGGCCTACATCATTAGTCTGAAAGCCTGTGCCGTTATTTATTCCAGTGACTGCTGAAGCGGTAATCGTGACTGACCCTGACAAAGCACTGGATGTTAATGTGGTGGCCGTTTTGTTCTCGTCCATCATAGGGCCGAGTTCAAAGTCTACTACGTCCAGGGTCCAGGCTGTATGACCGGTGCGAGTTAACTTTCGAGGAGCATGGTTTGGGTGTACAATGTACATAATATCGGCAGACTGAGCGAACTGGATTTGAAATAGTTCAGCCGTTAAATATGGCGTAGTTACTGTGTAAACTCGGGCGGCTTTTCCCGCGCTGCCATACGTTGTGAACGAGCTGGAATTGACGTTTACCGATCCCATGTCTTGAAGCGCAAATGTATTTGTAGAAACACTCGCCACTTTAAAATTTTTATTATTCAATTCAACCATACCAACGATCCCGCTGATACTTACTTCCTGGCCATTAGTAAACCCGTGTCCGTTGCTAGTGACTACCGCTGGGTTGGCTTTAGTAATCCCAGTAATTGTTTTCCCAGATTCTAAAATAGGCTCGCCATCTTTTATAAATCGAAAATATGTATTACCCGCCTCGATGATGTACGTTTGTTCGTTATTAAATTCAAACCCAAATATCCGAGTTGCAAGAGCTGAAGCGCTTACTTCTGATACATACTTCGTACCTGATCGCCTAGTAGCCCCGCCATGCGGTAGCGTCGAAAAGTTTTCAAGCGTTGAACACATTGAAAAGTATTTAGCTAAATCCACGCGGCCGTCTAGCCGTGGTGAAGCCTCGCCAGAGGTAAAGCTCGAAAAGGCATAGCTTGCCTTGGCCATTAAAGCCTCGCATCAGTGAAAAATGTGGAAGTGACTTCCGCTGGTGTGCCTTCTGTGGCATCGACAAACTGTGCGGTTTTAATTTTATGCTCATAAATATTAAAAAGTTGCGCCTGGAGGCTAACCGAATTGACAAGTGGGTATGCAATCTCACTTGAAAGTCTTGCCGCAATTGCTTCAATTAATAATGCATCATACTCGTTCGCGTCGAGCACACGCGAGATGTATTTAATGTTCATCGTTGTTTCGTTAGACACGATGTAGCGCCCTTCAACTTCGTATATAACGCCATCAGCTTCCCCCTCTATTTCCAAAATTCGCAAGCAATAGGGTTCATTAGGTAGCCTATACTTGAAATTATACTTGAATACAGGAGCGGTGGCATCGGCTGCCAGGGAGAGCCGGTTAATTAAGCAGTTCCACGGGTGCGATCTAAAAACAGCGTCCCGAACAATACTATAACGCTGGTTGCACACACGCGCAGCTTTACTGTCTTCGGTCAAAGATATTATATTCGACGCGCCAATATTATTTAGCGCGGCGTTACAGATATCAACATCAGATGACATAAAAAAATCCTTTAAAAGAAATAGGGGATCTTAGAAAAACTAAGACCCCCCAAATCTATTAGTCTAGCACGTAGGTCATCAAAACTTCGACAAGCCCAGAACCATCACCGCCGGCTATAGAAGCCGTCACGGGGATGCCATCTTTATCTGCGTCAACAACAGAGTTGCGTCCAAGTGCTACAGTTGCTGCAATAGCAACGGTAACAACGCCAGTTGATGCAGCCGCCGCTTTAAACTCATCAACGTCCAGCGTAACCGCTGTACCCGCCGAATTGTTGTAAGCCGCATGGCCCACACTCACCGTTGTTGAGTTGCCAAGGGCTGCATGTGACAACTCACCAGATAGGATACGCGCACCATTTGGTAAGTTAAACATGTGGATGTCGGATTGTTCTGCAACAGCTGTAAAGCTGCCATAGGCAACGCGAACACGCCCACCCTGCTCGATGGTTTTAATCATCTCAGATGGATCGTTTTGATTCCATTTGGTTTTTTGGTCTGAATATTTTGTACCCATTTTTCAAACCTCCTTTAAGATTCTGTACAAAGAATAGAAACGACTTTGGCTTCTTCCATGCGAGTCGCACCTACAGTTTGGCTGTAGTAGACTTGCGTAGAAAAAGATTTGTCGGATCGTTCTTCGATTCTGGATTTTGCATCTTGCCCAATTGCAAGAAGCAGCCCGTCTTGCGCCCAAGCGAAACATGTTCGTGTGGTGCTTGACTTAGCTAGTCGGTTTGTCATGTGAAATTGGAAACCTAAGAACGAATCCAACTCGCCGCGAGCAAGCGATTTTACAGTATTGAAATCGCTTGATTTTACTTCCGTTGTATTCAACAAATCTTTAATTTGTTGAGGAGCGCAAGCGATATGGCGAGGAATAGATGGATCAACATCAGCAAGATCCAACTGCTCTTTAGCAGCTAGAAGCTTGGCAACTGTTAAACCAGCTGAACCGTGCGCAATAATATGATCTGCCGCTAGATCTGTACTTCCAGATCCGGTTTTGCCTGTTTTCGCAGAACCAGTTGCAGCCGCAATAATTTCATCATCAACCGCACGCATCATAGCTGCCGAAGCACTCTGAGCGTATGCAGATGTAGGATCTATAATTGTTGCGACTTGGTCCGCATCGTCGATCAAATCCGCAAATTCATACGTATTCATCGAAACCTGACGGCGTGAATGAGGCACTTCTGTGAGCGGAGTATCGCTATGCCGACTCGTTTTTAGAACTGCCGCTACACTTGAAACTTGATCGAAAAAAGCTTTTTCTCCGATCACGCTTTCATTCCGAACCACATTTCGGAACATTGATCCGCGTTGTTGCGACAGTAGGGCAACTGTTTGCCCAAACTGTTGGCTAAACGCAGTGGTAATTTGATTTGACATTTGTCAAACCTCCAAAGTTGTTTAATAAAAAAAGGTTAATTCGGTTAGCTACCCAATCGGACTAGACCTTCGTTTACGCAACGATGAGCGGCTTTTCTTTCAAGCAAGCAACAGGACTTTTCAGCTACCCTGATTTTAGTCTTCAGAATATTTTTGATCGTAAAGACTAGTTCTTTTCTTCACATATTCTCGATGTTGAGGATGTTGTGAATCAAATAATGGACTGTTAGGTGCTTCGATTTCGCGCAACTGGTCACTGATGTCATCTGGTGATAATCCACCGCCACCTTTGGCCATGCCCTCGAAGGCATCCTCGGAAACTTTCTCGCGAATAAATTCGCCAACATTAACCATCGCTCGGATAAAGTTAGGGTTGTCCCCTAGCTTCGAGCCATCAGCCATGTCTAGTTCTGTAAGCGGGTTATCCATATCTGAGAACTCGGTCAGCATCGAGCTGCCAAGTTTTATGTTCTCGTCGTATTTGCCGCCGTATTCTTTTTTTAATGCCGCTTCGTTTTCACTGCGAAGCGCATCGTAATTCGGTGCTTCAGCTTGTTGAGCTAAAAACAATTCGTTGTATGACTCTGCAAGCTTAGATGCCTGGGTTGGGTTAAGACCAATCTCATGCGCGGTATTTTTGTACCAGCTCATAAATTGCTCGTCTGAATTTTCTCCAACATCAACCTCGTAGGCATCCGCGCTTTCGGGCCGGCCTAAACGGTCATAGACATCGTTCCAATCTTCCGGAGAGCTATGCTGGCTCGGGATCGCAATCTTATCGCGTCCTATCATAGATTGTGCGTTGATATAACTCTTAGCTAAATTACCAACATCATTGATTGATGATAACGCCGAGTGATCTCTAAGATCCTCTGGCAGATCTGATTTCCAACTAGCTACACTTTCAGACGGGGCTACCGCTTCCGCGACCTCCGCTACCTGTTCTTCAGCCATTTGATTTATTCTCCTTGTTGTTGTTGCACCTTCTCGTCAACGAGTAAGTTTAAAATATAAAGAACAACGGATCGCTGCCCTTCGCGATAACTCATTTCAAGCGCGTCCGAACTAAAGTTTGAAGTATTGAAACCGGATTGATTTTTAAGTTTATCTAAAACAATTTTGCCAGCTGGTGAATTAAAAATCTCTTTAGCAGCATCAACTAATCGTTGGCGCTCTTCTATAAACGCCTCTTCACTCATTCGAGATGCTTTCATCTGCTTGCATTACTTTAGCCATTGGAGCGGCAGCGCCCATCGATTCAGATAATTGCTGAACTTGCTGCATCTCTTGCATTTGCTGCTCTTGGGCTGCACGATTTTCTCGGTCCGCGGCCACTTCAGCTTCGCCCTTAGTTATGCTCGCCGGTATACTTAGTGCCTGGAGTACGTGCCTAATTAATCCATCAAAGTCGAAATGATCAAAGATGCCGGCGTTAACACTCGCTAACGGCGATAAGATCTCGAACATTCGCATAATGCCGGAAATGTCTGATTGCCTTTGCGCTTTGGCTAATGGCGATACGTACTCGATATCGATGTCGCCATCTTGTATCGATGCCGGCGCTACCGGAAACTTACCAGCTCTTAATAAAATATTGTAAACTCGATCGATCATGGGGCTCAACAGCTCGGCGGTCAGCCGGCCAAGTACCGGACCCAAGACGCGCATTTTCTCTTCAGTGAGCTGTATAACCTCTGTCGCAGTCTTCTGTGGGCCTTGGCCCATAATTAATTGATCAACATAGAAACCTGTTCTGATTGCCTGGCGGCGCTGCTCTTCGATATTTAATCCGAGCGGCGTTTGCGCGCCAATGTTTAAAGGCTCGATCCGATCCCGAGATCCTGATCTATAAAAATTTAATCCACCAGGGCGCGTTCTAACCGGTAGCATAAACCCGTCATCAGGAACCATCAGCGGCGGGTCCACTTGCTTTTGTGCAGCCTTGATCGTCACTTCAGACATGGCATTAATCATTTTTGTATCGGGCAAAACCGTCATGCTCGGGCTTCTGCCATAACTAAGCTCATGTGAAGCTTTTAAAAATCTAGGGCATACATAACTAAATTCGTTGTAGCCACTTTCTCGCAAGGTCTGCTTGCTGTCTGGATCGATGTAGCAAGATTTGTACGGCATGTTCTTGCTGTCAGCCTTGTTTGTATCGTAACCATCTCTCGGCATAACAACATGGACAACCTCGACTTCCGAGTATGGGTCTTTCTCCATAATTTTTATGCGTTTCTCGGACATATTCTCAACGCCAAACTTATTAGCGCACGCTCGTAACGTCATTTTAAACTTACGGAACACCGTATCAACGCGGCCCCACTCGTCCTCAGATAAGTAACATTCCGAAATATGCCGTGTACTAAACCGAACCCCGCCTTCATAATCCTCGATCATCATCACGCCTGTACCGAACGTGATTAAATCATGGTAAAGCTCATGGATCTGCTCGGCAAAGTTGGAGCGCTTGAACTCCGCATACATAATATCAACGATGCTTTCGAGATATTCTTTAGCCTCGTCATCTTTATTCAATTCTAGATTCTGATATTGCAAATCGAACCAACGGGTGCTCGGGTTGGTCAACATGCCATGAAGGCTCGCAGACAATAACTCGGCTGCATGGATTGCAGTGGAATCAAAAATCTTTTCCATCCGCTTGTCACCGGCCGTCCGGCTAACCTGGATGTCCGCTTTGCGCGGGACGATGTAGTCCCCGATTTCTTGCCAGTGGTTCTCCCAGGTCTTTCGTTGAGCCGCAAGCGTGTCTAAGCGCTTGAGCAGAACAACAGCTTGCTCATCGGGCTCATTCAACATTCTAACCGCCTAACGTGGTTTTTGCGCCTGTAGGCGTGCCGCCTAGAACCGACTTTGGTACGCGCCGCCGAACAACAGCTCCGCGCCGAATACTCGCTTTCTTCTCAGCCCTTTCCTTATCCCCTGTGCCGGCACTAACCGCCGGAGCTGGGACGCGGGTAGGAGCAGCTGGCTGAACTGGCGGCGGTGGCGGCGGCGCAGGGGCCGGACTACCACCAAAAAAACTCGATACAACTCCACCCATATTTATGCTCCTCTATGTCGATGAGCCCAGAAGGCTCGTTGATTTCGTTTCCGGCTCTGTCGTTAGCCCCTGGGAGCTAGTAACAATCGTGGACGCTCGTCCTTTTCGCCGCTTTAAGTCTGTCCGCAAATCATCCTCAACCTTTGTACTCGTAGCCAAAATTGCCGGCTCGGGCTGAATAGGCGGTATCGGCGGCAACGCGGCAGCTGCCGGCTTCGGGAATAAAAAGCTCATATTCTTGCCTCGAATGGGTTGTACGTGCTATCCGCAAACGCTTGCGGTGCTTGCTTGCTGTCGTAGTCTTCCTGTAACGCAACGGCCATGTAACGCGCAGCATCTGCCGCGTGCGAACTGAAATCTTTTACCGGCTTCGATTTTAACGTCCGCGCCTTCTCGTCCCACTTCCGGTGATGATGCCGGAGAGCCTCAAGCGCCCTGCGAAGCTTGGTACGATCAAAATAACAACGGGGCAGTAACAGCCGCAAAGCATGGATGCCGTCCTCTATGGACAACCTCGGGACAATCCTGAACCGGATTCCTAACTCCTGGGCGGCTTCAATCCTAGTTTTGCCTGTACCCAACTCGGTAACAGCCAAATCATGCGGTCCATAATGATGCGCGTACTGCCAATCATACTCGTCCGCTTTTTCTTGAAGCATTTTTGCATAGAACGGAAAAGCTTCGCCGCTCGCTTCGTAGTGGTCAATAACGTGGACCGCGCCGCCTCGCGTAACCTGTGCAAAAAAGATACTGGTGCTATCATGGAATCCGATATCCCAAAAAGTTGAAACCTTTAACGCCGGATCGTAAGGGACTTCACAGATCTGGCCGCGCTCGTCAATCGCCTGAATCTCTTTGCCATAAATCGAGCCCTGGATATTGGCTACCCAACTGGTCTCAAATTCCTGGTTGTACTGATCAACCGACATCGTCGCCCGAGCAGCCGTTAATTCTTCCTCGTCAATTAAATTGGTCTCGCTCGCTTTGTACATACACCGGTTCCAGCCCTCTGTAGCCGCCGCCGTATCCCATAAATCATAAAAATAATTCTGTGTGCCATGTGGCGTGCCTATAAAAACGCAGCTCCCCTTCCTGTCAGATAACGCCGGGCGAATCACCTCGGGGAAAATACTCGCCGGCATCTGCGAAACCTCGTCCATCGCGCAAAAATCTAGGTAAATACCACGCAAACTTGCCGGATTCTCAGCTCCTAGCAGGGTTATTCTCGACCCGTTCGGTAGGTCACACCGCAATTCTGTCTCATGGAACCGCGTGTTTGGTATCTTGGCCGCAAACGTCTTCAAATAATCCCAGGCAATTGACTTACTTTGCCGGTAACTCGGGCTAATATATGCATATCGGCCGTTCGGCTTGGTCTCCATAATCGCAGCTCGGAGCAAATGGTTGATCACACAGACCGTTTTGCCGAAGCGCCGGTGCATTACCAGGACGTTGAACCGGTACTTGTCGAGCATGTTATGCAACTCAAGCTGCAAAGGGCGCGGTGTGTACGGGATTTCTATTTCCTGTATATTTTTTTTGTTAGCCACAGAGTAACAGAGCCTCTCTCGGGGACGTATTATAGACTAGGAGACTGCACCCGGTTCCTTGGGGGGTGGGGGGGCATGTTTCGCAGAAAACCGGCAAAAAAAGACCCCCCTTCAGGTATGTAACCTGAAGGTCATTCATTTAATATCAATGGGTTAGCGGGTGCATTTAACAGTTCGTTAACAGATCCATTCATTGGTCACGCTTTGTTCTTAGATTCCGGCTCGCACGCGAGTGACGACACCTCACAACAACAACAATGTATTGATTTAAGTAGCCGATCCCCAACGGATAACCATCTCGCCACCAGTATCAGCCTTGTCCTCTTCACGGTTACGTAAGCCTCTAGGCTGTAGCTGTCGTATCATCTTATCCATGTGATCAGCCTGTAAACGCCTTAGACCAACAGCTGCCATCGCTAACTTAGCGTCGGGTGGCAACGGGGCTGATACCAGGTCAAGAATAGAATCGCGCATGATCTCAGCCTGAAGCGCACGAGCGTTACGATACTGCTCATAGGCTGGCTCACTGTCCTGAATATGGCGCAAAACCGTGCGACATGAGGGCAAAAGGACATCATTAGCACAGATCTTGGTCAAGCTTTCACCATCAGCAATACGCTCACAAATGCGCTTGAAATCATCAGCTTTAACGCGTGCTTTCTTAGCCATGAAACTCTCAAAAAAAAGCAGCGCTTATAAAAAAGCGCCGCGAAGTTAAACAGGGAGAACGACTAGTAATCTATGATTACCTATCGTAACAAAAAAGTACTGCATTTAGTGATGTCCGTCAAATGAAATGACTACATTTTGTACCATAAAGTTAAAATAGCACTCTCGAACCGCCTCTTAACCGTTGCGGCTTGCATACCAAGCAATTCCCCAATCGCTCGCCAGGTTGGCCCTCGCTGCCTTCTAACCGCACTATGAGCTGATGCCCAGATAACCTTCCGGTCCTCAACATCCAACAACAGACACAATTCCAACGCCTGGTCATACCTCGAAATCGCGCCAGGCGAAGCACGAGCCAACCTCGTCACGGTTTCATTATACCCAAACGCCACACTTGGATCATCTGCATAATCTGGCCAACAACATTTAACACTCTGCCGCCGGACACTTGGCAACCGCCTCTCAGTGTCTGCCGCTTCAAAAAACAACCCCGCTAAACCAGCCACATCCTTCACATGATTCCGCACCGAAATGCCCGTTTTACTATCAACCATTAAAAACCCCCGTTTCGGTGCGTTTCGTCTTGCACCTGCACCGAACGTCTATAGACGATTCGGTGCGTTCGGTGCAAAACAACGGATCACCGTTTAGCACCGTTTCGGTGCGTTCGGTGCTTTCGGTGCTCATGGAACTAGCCATAAAAAACCACTTTCAAGACCCATAAATTCGTCTGCAACGAGTGATGCTATTGCATCATTAAAACGTGATCTTCGATGCCTCGTATCGCTCGACATCTTGCCCGAACAGGCCGCATAAAACGCATCGAGATCCATCCCTTTGCAACTAATCGGGAGCCCTAAATTGTTATCATTTAGCTCCATATTCTTCATTGCTTTGAGAAGTATCTTTTGATTAGCTCCCCTCGGAAAGCGCCGCTTCTTTTCGACAACATCCGAGCTATCAATTTCTTTGACTACACAGCTCGTTACAGGCTTTCCGCGTTCATTAATGCCTATATCTATGACATCCAGGCTAAATGCGAACACGCCGTCGATTTCCATCTCGCGCTGCTTAGTTACAGTCGCAACCGAGACATCGCCGGCCTTCTTGATCTCGATCTCAGTTGAACAGGCTGCACGCAGTGAGCTACTGCCACGGCTTCCTTTAGTCTCATCCTTACCAGAGTGATGCACCAAGCAAACGTGCGCTCCTGTTGTCTGGCTGATCCTATCGCAATTAATCACCAACATTCCCATGTCTTCAGCGGCGTTCTCGTTACC
>ENA-OSJC01001143-OSJC01001143.1-marine-metagenome-genome-assembly--contig:-NODE-1143-length-22610-cov-8.673812_pt1 | contig 22610 bp, 29 predicted proteins | sample MGYA00237885_ERZ534234 | MGnify/ENA primary metagenome ERZ534234 (study PRJEB26413, sample SAMN06343907) | marine metagenome | isolation source: coastal waters | place: Atlantic Ocean: West Antarctic... | reverse complement strand
GCCAAGATCTTCTTCAATTACGGTTCTTAGCTTGTTCTTGCCTAGAGCGTCCTGGTTTAAGATCCGATCTGCAGCCTTGCGAGAAAGCTCCGTTGCGTACTGTGCATCAGTAATGATTTTGCTGGGCATTTCAGACCACCCAGCAGCCTCGGCAATTGTGTATGTTGAGTTGCCATCCCTAACAGTAAACCCGCCATCTTCGTCGGCTCGCAGTAACAAAGCCCCGCGCTTGGGGATTTCGCCTCGAGCGCCTTTCTCCATAAACCCAGCAGCGCCTACAACGCCTTTGGGTCTGACCTTGCCTGTCCGAATATCCCCGATTGGTACAAGAACATCGCCTTCCTCGAGCAACATGTAAGGTCGCCAATCAGGTTCTATTGTTTCCTTAACTGTTTTTATAGCCTCGGCCATTGCAGCCTGTTCATCATCGGCCTTGTTTGCAATCAGTTCCTCGAGATCCACCTGGCGATCACCCGGCTGAATATTATCGCCGGTATCAAACATATCGCGCTCGGGGGTAGTGAAGGCGCGTATATCCTCGACTATTGCATCAGTTTGATTGGTTGCGCCTTCGCCGTAGGCATCATCAAACTTTTCTAGGTTATCAAGCTCTGATTTATCCGGTGCTGCAATGTCTTGCGCTTGATCATCGACAGCGCGTCCAATACTGCCATTTCCTGACCCTGTGAAATCGCCTGAGTCAATTGATCGTCTGACAGCATCGACAAAGCTGTCTGCAGCCTCTCCGTACCGTCCTGTACTTTTTGCAAATTTTGCGGCGTCTGTGAGAGCATCCGAGAGCTCTCCTTTTCTATTCGCTTGGCTTTGGAGGATTTGGATCGCTTGACCATCTTCTAATAACCTTTTTTTGTTGTTCTCGGTTGCGAGCTGATTGCCTTCATCCTCAAGCCGGGCTTGGTTTTTAGTTATCTGGGCAAACGCTGTCTTGTCTTTTTTTAGCTTGGAAACTGCAGCATCAAGAATTTTAGCGCGTTCAAGATATAGCGCTGATGCAATCGCTTGCTCACCGAATAAGTCGGTTGTTTTTTCTATGGTAAGGCCAGCTTCCATAATTTGCCGTATGATTGAGTCTGCTTGAAACTCGTTGCCAGGCTTAACCTGTGCCAAGGCTTTCATTGCCGCGAGCTGCATATCTGGATCATCGACCAAGCGCCCAACAATTGCGGCATAGTTATTTGGTACAATTCCGTTAAGCGCCAATCCATAAGCTTCATCGGATAGCCGCACTAGCTCTTTAGCCCGGCGAACAAATGCAGCGCTTTGCTTTATGCTAGGGCTGTCAAACCGCTCTGGCGCAAGTCTAGCAATTTTTACTGCATCGAAGATCGTGCCTTTGCCATTTACAATATTCGCCATTGCCGCGCTAACCATTGCTGACTCTGGCGTGATGCCATCGACTTGCCTGATCTTTGTGCCATAAAGCGTAATATCCTGGCTCGGATCCTTTGACATAATCCGCTTTGCCAGGCCAAGGCGCTGATGCCCGTCTGCTATAAACTGGCTACCGTCTGCAAACTCATAAACCGCAATCTGCCCCGCAAGGCTGGGATCCCATTCTGTAATGCCCTGCAGTTCGGGCGTTACGCCAAATTCATCGCCGCCATCTTTGAACTGAAAGAGCTTTGAATCTACCTGGATATCCCCAAGCTTAAACTTATACACAAAGTTATCAAGATTATCGGCATCATTGATTGTCACAGGCGCTTTGACCGGGGCCGCTGGTAGCTCCGTAATTGCTGGCGGTTCTAGCGTTTCTGCCGCAACAATCCCCGCAGCCTCGCGCTGTTTGTGCTCTAGCTTGCCCTGGGGCGTATCACTCAGCGGATTATCTGCAGCTTGCGTTGTTTCTATATTAAGGCTCAATTCTGCGCCTTGGGCAACGTCTGACTTCTTAACGCCTGCATCAAACAACACATTGGAGAACTTTTGCATTTGCTGCGCGGTCAAACGCACCGTTTCCGTACCTCCACGAATGACCACCGGGAAGGCCGCACCAACAACACCCGCTGTTAAAACTGCGTTGCGAAACGTAGCAAAATCATATGGCAGATCTAGGCTTGCGTAATACTGCGCCACCGCTGGCTGTTGTGCTACTTCCGCAGTCATATTTATCATAGCTTCGCGCATCATAGTGCGGGTCAAAAGCATTGATCCAGCTGATAGCGGGGCCATTGTCAGCGACACGCCTAGATTAAACGGGTCTGTTGCAGCACCACCAAACGCCCCAGCATATTGCGCAGCCGTTGCTAGACCGCCCGAGGATCGACCATAGACTTCCTGTGCATCGTCTATATCACTTTGCGCGTTTTCCCTGGCAAGCTCGCCCATTCTAAGATTGAAACTCTCGGGATCTAACGTAAGCATATTGCTGCCACCAGGCTCGTCGGGGTGGCCTAGACGCAAGCGGTCTTTATTTTCTTGGACAAAGCTACGGATCCGATCAACTTGGTGATTATAGTATCCTCGGCGCTCCATTGTGAACGGCACAGGATTAGGAAAGCTTTCGCCTGTTTGCTCTTTGATCTGCTGATTGACCCCAGCCCACCAATCACGCTCAAACCTAATAGGCTCGATTGGCTGCAGCGCCCTGGCCTCGCTAAACCCCGCCGCTAGGTTTTCGGCAAAACCCGTCTTTGGCTCGGTCATAACTTTTGCCCCGGAGAGAAAAGATCTACCGGGTTGCTTTGGAAAATTTAGAACTGTCATCTTAAATTATTCACCGCGCTTTGAAGCTCCGCTAAGCTTTCGCGATCAAGCCAAGGATACTTTTGTTTAAGCTTGTTAAATACTTTTATTTGTTGATCAGCATAAGCCCTAGTCGGTGCGTTGGCTTTGGGGGTTGGAACGCTATCCATGATAGCCTTGGCTTCACGCGCAAGATCCTCTGTAATCTCTGGGGTTGTTTCCTTCGTGTTTTTAAAAGCATCAAAACCTAAAGCCAGTGCGTCTAAGCGTCTAACTGGCAAGCCCTTTGCTTCACGTTCAGAACGGCTTAATCCCTCCCATTCTTCCGAAGTGTATTCGCTCATAGCATCCCTGCCAGCGTTTTTGTTTAGAATGGAGCTTTTAGAAACAAAGGCGCTTCCAGGTTCCCTTGATTCAGCGTCAAGAGTTGCCTTTGCAGTATCAAAGTCAGCATCCGTAAGCCTTTGAAATTCTACACTTGATTGAACCGCTTTCTTGGCTAATTCTGCTTTATTATATGCAGCTTCCGCAGTAGCCTTTTCAACTCCGACACCAACAAGCATAGAATAGGTAAACAGATACGGATCATCACCAACGCCAACGGCTTGGGTTGTTAAAGGATTAGAAAGCTCGCTGCCATCTGTTACATATAGCTGATAGATAGGCTCGCGCTGATCTGTCTGATCAACCATTTGCACAGTGAAATTGCTATCTAAAGTCTGGTCTATTCTTACTTTACCATCTGGGAAAAGATCCCCAAGATTATTAACTAAAGCCGTTGAAAACTGATCGTCTGTCACACCATCGGGGCGATGATAATATGACTCATTGTCATTATCTAACGTGCCAATACCGCCAGTTTCGCCATCCTTTGATCCGCCCATAACGTAGCTAAATACTTTTCTTAGATCGTTCTGGGAAAAGTCCCCCTCTGCAGAAATATCTATTTGTCTGTTTTTAACCCGGTATGTCAAAATTGCCTCTACAGACTGAATTATGACAGGATCTAAACCAGCTTGATAAGTATCTGGATACCCAGCAAAAACATCTGCCATGATAAAATCGAGGTTCATGCGCTCACCGGCTGCATTTGTGATTGAGCTTATTTTTACCTGATCCTCAAACTCTAGCCCTGCAGCTATATCTATAGCCGCCTCTGTTCCAAATCCACTGGCATACAGACCACCGAGAAAAGACATCTGCGGGGCATCATCACCTAGTTGAGCAAACAATAGCCTTGAAGCATCTGGCCCTAGAGCCGCTTGCACGGAACTGATAAATGCAAGATCCTGCTCTGGCCCCATTTCGTTGAGCATACGACTAACCTGGGCTGTCTCTGCCTTGGTCATAATAACAGGCGCAAGGTTTAGATCCCCGCGCTCATAAACGCCCTGCACTTCTAAGCTTTGCCCTATTCTCTCTTGTAGCTTTGCGGCAAAAGTCTCGCTGGCGAAATCCGCATAATCAACGTCATTTAAGGTCACAACGCCGTTGCGATTTGCCCAGGGAAGCGGATCATTTTCGACGGCAGTATCCAGCGCATTGAGCCGACCACGCATAAACTGCAATACGTCTATTTGTGTCCGAGTTTTGTCCTCTACTGTCTCACGTTCTGCAATTTCTTCCCTTAAATCGTTGCCGTTCATTTCCTTCATTTCTGCAGCGGCTACTTTGACCGTGTTGAAATACTCAACCTTGGCCGCAAGATCTGCATATTCCGCTGGCGTTTGCGATTGCTTGGCTGCATCGAGCTGCACTTGCAGAGCGCCAACATCTGCATCTGATGGTATTTCACCAATCTCAGTATTTTCAATCAACCGGTTTAGTGTACCCTCGGCTTGCTTGCCTATTTCTGCAGTTATTAGTCGCTGGTGTTTTTCATAGATCGTAGGCCCGTCAATATATGTAGACGTAGCGCCAGCACCTTTTAAAAGCTTTACCTGGTCGGCCTCATTTAAAGATCTAAGAAGATGATAAACCTTTTGCCCCTCTGGGCTGACCCCCTCGCCCTCGGGCGCGTCTGTGCTTTTATCGCGCAGCGCTTTGTGGATCTCATGCACAGTAAGAACCGAGCTATCGGAACTGTTCACAAGATTATTCAGCGCCCTTTGGGTGCCGCGAAAAACCATTGCGTATTCTTGCTTGCTTAGGTTCTCACCTTTGCCAAGCCCGAGCTGCACCAGGCGATCACCGTTAAGCTTCACCCCGGCAATAACAAAATCAATCTCTGACAGGCTATCGCTATTAGCTATAGTGTTCTCGCCGTTTACATAAAGCTGAGCCTGGTTCGCTGCCGCCACCGCCGCTACCTTGCGGTCAATGTCATTGCGTAATTGGAACCTGTTTTGTAATTCTAGCTGCCCAAATTTAGCGTCAAACTGAGTTAAGGCGTAGCGGTTCTTGCCGACTTTCTTTCTCAGCTCATTTTTAATTTGCGCGGTTTCTTGGTTCCAAATGGGGTTATCCCCATCGAGCACACGGTTATAATCTGTTGACTTGGCAAGCTCGTCTCTGCGCGTCCGTAGCGTCTCCTGAGCGCCCAGCATGGCCTCATTAAGATCATTCTCGACTTGCACCTTATAGCGAGCGTTTGCGTACTCACCGGCTGCTTGAGCCGCTGTTTGCAGCACCTCACCTTTGCGCAATTCTGCCTGGATAAATGGCGTTGCGTTCATACGCGCACGTAATGATTGGCCTGGCGCTTCGCGGGTTGCTGTAGCGTCAGCATTGTAAACGGGTATTCTCATGTGAACAGCCCTCGATTATATCCCAATGTCGCTGCATCGCCAACACTGCCTATTAAAGCGGTTCGGCCTTGCGACTTTAATCCGGATGCCGTGGCGTCACCGCCCATGCGCGTAAGCTCAGCATTTAGTCTAGCGTCCTCAATAGCGTCCGTAATTTGCATATTTGCGATTTCATTGTTGAATTTATTAACTGATTCCTGATAATCAAACTCTGCAGCATTGGCGCGTAAGATCTCAAAAGGCGTTCCAGACTCAACTTCATATCCAGCATATCCCGCCGCCGCTCTCACTGTGCCTTGAACGTTTCGCTCAAAAGCTTGTTTGCCGCGCTTAGTGTCGATTGCAAATAGACCGTTTAAGATACCGCGCTGCCTACTAAGGAGCCCCATATCTCTTTCAAACATTTGCGCGTTGAACTCTGCAGCTCGTTGCGCTGCCCCCGCCGCTTTTTTTGACGCACTACGTGCTGAAAGGCCCCCCATCAAAGAGGTGCCGATTGAAATAGCGGTTAAAATGTTCATTGGAATTTTCTCATATGTCAAACGTGTTCATACGGGGATAGAACGCGAGCACGGTCATGGGTAAAACCTGTGACTGCCGCACGTATATCCGATCATCATTGTCGAACCCCCCAGAGAACTCGATCGTCTTATCGCCCGAAAATAAAGGGATGCCATTATCCATTAACATTGAGCTGTCTCTAAAGGGTATTCGGTCTATCTCTGTGGCACTATTGCCCACCTCGATACCAACCGTTTCAAACAGCCTGAGTGTAACCGCATGGATCCTTTTAGGCTTGCCCTGGCTTGTTCCATCTTCGGATCCAGATTCAATCCTCATTGTTTGCATTTCAGACGTATAGCTAAAGCCAACCGCTGCCGTTGTAGAAGAATAATCTAATGTTATACCGCCGCCGCTGACAGTCTCGTCGGGGTGCGTTGCGCCGTTTGCCAGGATAGCAACTGACTGCCCTTCCAGGTGATACAAGCCGCTTAGTGACGTAACTGCAGATCCGCTATACGCCAGGCCGCTATCAACAAAAAACGCCGCTGTTGTAACTGATCCGAAATCAAAGGGTTTTAACACCTCGACATATCTTTTTGTCTGTGAATTGATCGTGCGCTTCACAATCAGGTATAAGTCATCATTGCCCGTGTCGGTGGGAAGCGGTGCGATGCTTTCGACAATAGCCTGGCCGCTGCCAAACACGCCACCGATTGTGTGCTTGTGCCATCCCACGACTTCTTCCTCGCGCCTATATGTAAGGCCTAGGAGTGTCCCGTCTGATCTCAAAGCCCATACAATGCTTTCAGGTTCTTGTTGATACGCGAACTGAGTTATACCGCCCTGGCTAATATGCTCAGCGAGTATCGTCATATCTGGGGCCGCGTATCCGCTGGTATTTACATCACCGACAAACTTAAACTCTCTGACCTTTCTGGCCCCACGCTGCAGAAATAAAGTCACATCTGCGACCTGGACAGGCTCGACATTTGCCGTGCCATAATTCGAGTATTTTCTGATTAACGTGGTAGTAGGCGTAACAGGCCCGTCATTCGTAGACGTTAGGACAAACTCGCCGCCTGTTGTGCCGATTGCCAGGACACGCGTGGAGCTGAGATAGCGAATACTATCCACAGTATTCGACGCGATTGTGTATATCAGGGCGTCATTATCCCCGGTGCCTACTGTAAAATTATTATAGTCGGCATTTTTGCTAAACCAGATTGTTTGCGGATTAGCTGCAGTGCTTGCATATACTAGCCGCTGTTCAAAAAACGTGACAACGCTGGGATAATTACCGCTGGTATTGAGCGCCGGGCTTGGAGATCCACCAATGGAAGGCGTGGCAAACGACCAATTGTTATGATCTGAGCGCGTTAGGGTGCGGATAGCGTATTCTGGATGCACGAAATACATTGTATCGGCTGACTGCACAAAGCGCACATCTGGCACTTTGGCCTCTGGATATGGCGTTGCCAGCTCGAATATTTCCGTAGCTGTGCCGCCGCTTGTATATGTTGTGAAGCTAGTTGTGTTTATTGCTGCACCGAATAGATCCGTAAGCGTGAATGTATTTGTCGTGCTATTAGCAACCCGGTAGTTTCTGCCGTTCAGCTCGGTCATACCGCCAACTGAGGCTATGAATATTTCATCGCCATTGCTAAAGCCGTGAGAGTTGCTTGTCAGAACGCCAGGGCTTGCCTTGGTTGCCGCTGTGATTGTCTTAGCTGTAGCATTTAGAACCTGTGCGCCATTACGATAGACACGCATAATTTCATTACCAAACTCTAAAATATACGTGTCGGTTGATTTAAATTGAAATGGTATTAGCCTGGATTTTACTGAGCTTGATTTAACTTCGCCTAGATATTCTGTGCCTGGACGCCGCTTTGTGCCGCCCGTTGGCATAACGATCATATTCGTAAGATCTGCCAGACCTTCCTTGTACTTCTCTAGGCCCGTCCTGCCCTCGAGCAAGGGGGATATTTCCCCGGCACTAAAGGATGAGAATGATGGAGCGGATCTAGCCATTACATACGCGCCTCGATGAAGTCACTGGCCTCAATGCGTTGCGGTGCGCCTTCGGTTGCGTTGACGTTTCTTGCCGCGCTAAGCTTCTTTATATAGGTTGCTTCCATATTGGCACGAACAGTATTAGAGCCCGTCACTGTATAGGCTATTTCTGCAGCAAGGCGCTGAGATAAGGTATCAATCAGGCTGGCGTCATATTCATTAGGATCCTCGATCCTGGCGATATACTTAATTTTGGCCGCGCCTTCGTCGGTCACAATGTTTCTGCCCTCGACAACAAACACCGGGCCACCAGACAGGCTGTGCATATTGTCCTGGGGATAGCTCATAGAACCGTTAGAGAACTCCAAGACCCTTAGACAATACGGATCCGTTGGCAGGGGATAGTAAAAGGCATATCCGAAATCAGGCGTTGTTGCGGATTGCGCTAATGTTGTGCGTCTGACCAGGCAATTCCAGCTATGTTGACGAAACAGATCGTCACGTATGCCAGGGTACTTTTGATTAATAACACGCGCAGCTTTTGAATTTTCATCGAACGCCGCGATATTTGACGCCCCTAGCAGATTTAGGGCTGAATTAGCTATATCAACTGTGCTTGTCATGGCCTACCTCAGAAAGAGTAAACCCCCGCCTTCGCAGTGCGAAACCTGGCCCGGCAGGGGAAGGAAGGGCGGCGAACCGCCCCGCCGTTGTTTAGTCAGTCGCGTACTTAATCGTAACCTCGATTGTACCCGTTCCTGCCGCGCCACCCATGGTCGCAGTGACCATAACGCCATCACCGTCAGCATCCAGAACCGTGCCGCTTGCGAGCGCCAGGGTTGCAAGAATATCGACTTTTTGAGCTGCAGTAGACGCCGCTGCAGCTTTATAGGCTGCTGGCGCTGCACTTACCGCAGTACCATCAGCGTTAGAATACGCTGCATGGCCGACACTGAGCGTTGTGCTAGATGCAAGCGCATCATGGGCAAGTGAGCCCTCAATGAGCCGCGCACCGTCAGGCAAGCGGAACATTTCGATTACATCACCAGATGCCAGGCTTGACGCTTCATAAACCGAGTGAGCAACACGAATGCGAGCCCCCAGGTTATTTGAAGGGTTTTTAACAACCGGTGTTGCGCGTGAGTTTGTCCGTTGGACACTATATCTTGTTGCCATTGGTCAATCCCCCCTATTCTGCGCACGGCACTTCAACAACCATGCTCTCTTGCATGCGTGTCGCGCCGATACTTTGTTGATAGAAAACCTGGGTGGCATAGCCCTTGTCAGGCCGCACATCGACTTTTGCTGTTGGGTTCATACCAACCGCAAGCTTTAAGCCGTCTTGTGCGAAAGCAATAACCCGGCGATGTGACGAACCATTCACCTCCAAGCGATTGCTTGTGATAAAGGTAAATCCACAAAACTCCGTAACGCTGCCTTGAACAAGAGCACGTACCGTATTGAAGTCTGCCGAAGTGACGGTAGTGCTATTAAGCAGATCCGACATTTGCTTTGGCGCAACAACAATAAAGCGCTTGATACTCGGGTCTACAGATCCTTCATCGAGGATTTGCTTTGCCGAAATCAGCTTTGCCAGGGTAAGCCCCGCGCTGCCATGTGGCACGACATTCCCTGATGGGAAAGTTACGCTTGTACCACCGTCTTTGCCAGTATTTGCCGCTGCAAAAGCCGAAGCGATGATCGTATCATCCATTCGACGTCCCATTGCTGCAGCACCCGCACGAACATAAGTTGATTGCGGATCTGTCAACATACGGATCTTATCTTCATCATCAATAAGATCTGCGTATACATAATCCCGAAGGGCAACTTGACGCCTCGAATGGGGTGTATCTTGGATAGGCGTATCCTGGTGACGTGTGGTTTTCTCGATAGCGGAAACTGCTCCCACCTGATCGAAAAAGGCCTTCTCGCCTGTGACGCTTTCCTCATCCACGCAAGCGCGGAGTAAAGATCCTTGCTGTTGAGACAGCATTTGGATATTTGCGGAAAACTGATTCACAAACGCTGTAGTGATTTCGCTCGACATAATCGAACTCCTTCATTAAGCTATTGTTTTTTCAGGGTTATTTTCGCCGCGGTTATCCGTAATGGGCCGTGCTCAACGCTTAGGTTCGTTACTCCACTTGTCGCTGGGGCTTAGAAAGATCTAAGCTTATCCAGCTTCACCGCTCTCAATCCGAAATAGTCTTTCGGCTTCAGCAACGTATGTCTTGTGTTCGGGGTGGCGATGATCCAGATAAGGGCCGCTCGCCATGATTTCAGAGATCTTTCGACCCGCTTCCTCTGAGGTCATAACGAGCTCAGTAGGTTCACCGATTATTTTATCTTCGCCAATTTCCTTGGCAAACGCGCTAAACATGCGGATAATATCAGGATGATCACCCAATAATCTGCCATCTGCGAGCTCAATTTCATTAAGAATTTCCGATTTATTGCCAAGCAATTGCCTGGCCGCGCCATTTGCAAGCTGTAGTTGTTGCTCAAATGCCTGGCCGTATTCTTGCTTTAGCTCAGCTACCCCTTCCTGCAGGAGCGTATCAGCGTGATCGTAGCGCTCAACTTCCATTTGCTCCAAGGAGCCATCCATGAAAGACGCGATAGTTTGGGCTTGTTTGTTATTAAGCCCCGCCTCATGTGCGCTTTCTCGGAACGCCTCGAGTGTGCTATCCCCAAGCTTTCCTTCCAGGCTGATTTCATATTTGGTTGGCGCTTCGGGCCTACCACTTGCGTTGTAAAACTCGCCCCATTGATCGTCCGACCAATTCTCAGCAGGCCGGGCCATATTATCAGCGCCGACCATGCGCTCTAGGTGCGTGTATGATTTCGCAAGATTATTAACGTCTTTGAACTTTTGTAAGCTCGGGTTGCCTCTGTTTTCTTCGTTTAGTGTATCCAGAAAGCCTACCTCAACCGGGGCTTCCATTGCCACGTCTTGAGATCCCGTATCAGAGATTGCCTCATCGCTCATATTTTAATTACCTTTTGGTTTGCTTTCCTCGGTGATCATCCTGGCGATATGCAGCATGGCGCTGCGTTGACCTTCAAGGAAAGCACTTTGATAAGGGTCGCCAGGAACAAAGGTTGTTTGATCGTAGTTCAGCCGGGCTTTTAGATCTGCCAGGACAATATCCCCGTCACCGTCTGAGTTAAAAACAAGACGGTACGAGCGCTTTACATCTTCTATTTTCTTCATTGCGGCAGACCGCCGGGCAGACCACCAACCGCCTTGACCATTGGCGCGGCCTTTTGCATTTGCTCTGCGGCCATCATTTGCTGTTGTTGCTGAGCTTGCGCGGCCTCTGCCTCTGCCTGGGCCTCGCGTATTTCAGCAACCTGCGCGTCTGATCTTATCACCTGGGCCGGTATGCCCGTTATATCGACCAGATATTTTACCAAGCGGTCTGAATCGAGATAATCCATTACAGGCGCTATTTCATTGACTTGCATAAGCACCTCGAACCCGCGCAACATTGATTGCAGATCCGTTAGCTTTTGAGCTTTTGCCAGGGGAGATACATACTCAATATCTATATCCTGGCCCTGTAAAGCCTCAGGGGGGGTTGGGAGCAGCCCCGCCCTGAGTAGCAAGCCAAAGCACCGTGAAATCATGGGCTGCAATAGCTCACTTTGGAGGCGACCCAAAACTGGCCCGAGTAGTCTCATACGCTCTTCGTTGCGCTGCAGCACTTCCGTTGCAGTTTGCTGCACACCGCCCTGGCTTAGAATTTGGTCTATGAAAAACGCCTTGTTGATTGCTTCCCGGCGCTGATCTTCCATTGCCAGGCCCAGAGGATTATTCGCGCCGATCTGCATGGGCTCAATGCGATCCCTGGAACCTGATCTATAAAAATTCAAGCTTCCCGGCGTAGTGCGCACAGGCAAAACGAATCCATCGTCTGGCACCATTAAAGGAGGATCTATTTGTTTTTGGGCTGCGCGGATCGAAACTTCGCACATTTTATTAAGCATTTTCGTATCTGGCAAAGCGTTCATCGAGACGGATCTGCCATAACTTGACGTGCTATCCTTGCTCATTCTTGGCGTCAGAAAACACATTTCATCATAGCCGCCTTCGCTCAAAAGCATCTTTGTTTCAGCATGATAATATACTGAGGCAAAGGGCTTAGACATTTTCGAAAGCTTGCCGGTTGTTTCGCCTCGAGGAAACACGCAATGTATAATATCATGTTCTTTATATGGGTCGGTCTTTAGATCTTTAAGACATGCCTGGGGAAGCTTATCCTCGCCAAAGCGCTGCGCCATTGCTCGAGCAGACAGACGAAACTTGCGAAACACCGTATCCACAATGTCATTTGCGTTCTGGGATATGTATATTTCTGCAATATGCCTGGATTGAAAGCGCAAGCCGTCCTGATCGCCCTCGACATACATTGCCGCCGTTCCAAAAGTCACCAAATCATAATAAAGCTCATGCACTTCTTGCTGAAAATTAGACCGATTGAACTGTTGGTACATTTGATCAATGGCAAGCTCGAGCCATTCATTTGCTTCATCGTCGCCCTGCAGCATAGGATCTCTGTATCGCATGCTAAACCAGGGCGTTGAGGGGCTTGTGAGCATGCCATGCAATGAGGACGCCAGCAGTTCGACAGCGTGGATCGCAGTGCCATCGAAGATCCGCTCTGTGCGCTTGTCTCCCTGGGTGCGTTTTTTAGTAATGTCTGCCTTTCTAGGCAACATAAAGTCAGCGAGCTCCTGCCAATGGCTCTCCCAGTTACTTCGCTGAGATTGTAACTGCTGAAAGCGCCTGTCCAGGTCGGCAACCATTGGCTTAATTTGCATTAATACAGCCCATATGTTTGCATCATAGATCGCCTCTTGGCTTTTTTAGGATCACCGCCCTTAGATTTGCCAGACATCTTTTGATTAAGACGCTCGAGGGGATCCACGGTATCCCTGCGCTTTGCAGGCTGAGAGGCTTTCGCGCCCATTTCACCAGCAATATTGCGCTTTTTCATCATCATCATCTGATTAATCCACCCATCAAAGAGCGTTTCTTGCGTGTGCTATCCTCCCCAGCAAGTAACCCAGCCGGGCTTGTGGCAATTGTGGAAGATCTGCCCGTCTTATTTGCATCGAGTAAGGCTTGTTCTGTTGCGCCAACAGCATCGGCATTAGGCAAGCTAGGCGCTGCGGCTGAGCTCATGGCAGACCTTCTAGCTAGATCTTGGTAATACCTATTCGATTGAGCGACACCGCTGTCATCTTCTTTATATAAAGCAGAGGGGTTGTTACGCGCATTTTCACGATCAACCGTTTTGCGGGTGCGGGCTTCATATGGTGTTTCGTAGTCATCATAAAACCCATCATTTCTTTTGTCTGGATCGTCCTTCATGCCAGTGCCAATCGCAAAGTCATTCGCCATGCTGCTGAAAAAATCGCCAACACTGTCTAAAACAGATCGTCTCGCCATATCTATCTCCTACGCCGCAAAGACGTTATAGCTACTCAACGCCTGTTGCTGTGGCGCTCGCATTTTGTTGTTTCCAATTCTCAAGCCAACGGCCAAGTACCTAAACGCATCTGCGCTGTGGCTCGAAAAATCATGCACAGGGGTCGCTCTGAACGTCCGTGTGCGCTCGTTATAAGCCCTGTGATACTGTCTGAGAGCCTCGAGCCCTACCTTGGTCTTATCTCTGTCAAACCAGCACTTAGGAATAAGCATCTTCGCTGCATGTATGCCATCCTCAAGCCCAAGCTTGGGAACAACGCGGAAGTTAAGACCGAGATCATAAGCAATCTCCCTGCGACTTTTCCCGGTTCCTAACTCCCTCTGCTCAATGTCATGCGGAGCAAAGTGATCCTGGTATAAATAACCCTTGTCAGACAAAACCTTGCAATAGTGCGGCAAGCCCTCGCCTCGCGTCTCATAGTAATCAATCACATGAACAGCTCGCCCGGCAGTCTGCACAAAGAATACCGCAGTGCTATCGCCTACGCCAAGATCCCAAAACGTCGAGACGCGCAACGCAGGATCATACGGCACATTCGTAACGCGCCCATCTTCCTCAGCCTGCTCAAGCTCCTTGCCATAGATTGATCCAGGCACATTCGCCTGCCAAGAACACTCAAATTCTTGGGCAAACTGATCAGGGCTCATCATCTTCTGAGCGGCCTCTAGTTCCTCGCGATCAAGCAACCCAGTCTCAGAAGCCTTGTGAACAACAGCAAGCCATTCATCGTCGCCCTTAGCTTGCTCATACAGCTCGTAGAAAGCGTTATGCCCTTGAGGGGTGCCAATGAAACAACACCAGCCCTTAGAGTTAGACAGAGCAGGACGTATGACCTCAGGAAACACGCTCTCAGGCATGTTAGCGTACTCATCCATCACAACGCCATGAAGCTCAAGACCTCGCAATGCCTGGCCGTTCTCAGCGCCTAACAAGCTTATCCTAGCGCCGTTAGGTAAATCACATCGAAGCTCAGTCTCATTAAACCGCACGCCAGGAATAGAGCCAGCATACTGCTTAAGCAAATCCCAGCTAACAGACTTAGCCTGCCGATACGTAGGAGCCATCATAGCATACCGGGGATTAGGCCTAGAGCTCATTAAAGCATCGCGTAGTATATGATTAATAGCCCAGACAGTCTTGCCAAACCTACGGTGACAAACAACAACGCCCCAGCGCCTCGCTTGCATCTCAGCATGAAGCTGAGCCTGCAGCGCTCGCGGTGCGTAAGGTATGACAATCTCCATGGAAGCCCTGCGTGTGTGTGTTTTATAATCGGGTCTTATAGCAAAAGTCGGGCGCGGCCCGCGAGGCGGGGGTGGGGTCGCCTGGGCCTCGAAAACCGGGCAATCGCTGCGCAAACGGGGTGATTACCCGTTACCTGCGCCAATGATTACAGGCGCTTAGCTGTCCTGGGTCGCAGCCTGGTCGCAAGGATCCGACTTGGCGCGAACTGATCTATCTTCCCGCGCGTAGCTCGCTCACCTGTGCGCTGAGGAATACGGAGATCTACACCTTATCTCTACATGATCCCCTGGTTACCCTGGTTACCCTGATGACCAACTCAATCTTGCCTGGTCAATCGAAGTCCCTGGTATAGCCTACTCTGTCCCTGGTGAAGCTTGGCTGTCATCAGCAGAGCTTATCGCTACGTCATTGCCCTGCCATGAGATAGTGATAGCTGAGTTCTGTGGTGCGTCCTCTTTCTTATCCCTGATGCCATTGGGCTGCATTCGTGCGATGACCCACTTGAGCGCGTCCACTTTGTTCCTGTTGTTCGTGACGTGTGCGTGAAGCGTTCTGTTATCATCGAATGTCGGAAGCGGTGCCATCATTAGATCTGTTATGTGATCGAAATAATACTCTGCCTGGAGCGATCGAGCGCGTCGATACATTTCAAAGAACTCGTCGTTTCTTATGACTGCCCTGGTGACTGCCGCGTATGATGTACCCACGTTTGGATCCGCTGCAACGGTCAGCAAGCTTTCGCCCTGGCTGATCCTGTCGCAGATCATCTCCATGACTTTCTTGTTAATCTTGCTGCGGGATACCATCGGATCTTTCCATGAAAAAACCCGGCGAGCGTTGAGCTTACCGGGCTGAGTTGTGTAGTCAGAGAGTAAATGTTGAGTAGACAAAGGACAAATCGCAATAGCTGGGCGATTATATCCTAATCGCTAACATATTCGGAGCATCCGCGCAAGCTTCTTGATTTATTTTATCATTACCCCTTGACGCATTCCGTCAAGTATACTATATAAGAGTTGTAGCAAAGATCTTCGGATCCAGCTCGTTCCCCCAGAAACCCCAGAAAAGGAGACACAGATATGTCAGCATTTGCTTGTAATGAGGCCCACATCGGGCAGTTAGCAATTCGGTTTGCAGAGAATAATATATGGCTTGGCGAGGCTCAGCCTGACGCTCAGCAATGGGCTTACGCATTAGCCTGGGCAAATATCAATGCTTTGATCGAGCGGTACGACGAGCATGACGCAGAATTTTTAGTTGGTTGTTCTTTCACTGACTACGTTGCCGGTTGCGTTCAAGCTAGTCGGTGCGTTGATTACAGCTTGAGAGCCATAGACATTATTCGGATGGCTCAATGCTACGATTACCAGGCTTGTGAATACTTCCATTATCGGAACGCAACTTTTGCGAGCCAGAGCGATGTTGGAGCCTGTCACGTCAACAGATTGATAAGCGACATGATCCGGTCTTTGCCTGGTCATAACGATGCCATTTACCACTACGACGGTGACGGAGCTCCCCAGGCTGTACGGATTGCCTGATCTTTTGTCGGCGGCCTACCCAGGCCGCATTCATAAGACCAATAGCTCAGAAAGGAGCAACAAATGCAAAGAAACTATCACAGGGCTTACAATCAGCTCAGATCAATAGGCGCACCAGTAATTGAGGGCGGTTACAATGGCGAGGATACTTTTCGCATCAGCGCCGAGAGTAATTACTCAGAAACTTGGGCAGACTATTACATGATGACAGACGGTGATGGCACTGGCTTTGATATGGGTGTCAGTAATCGCATCAACGATATTTTAGATCATCACGGCTTGTTTGCTGAATGGATCAACCCGGGCGTTCTTGCCGTTTGTGAAATATAGGGGAGCTATACATGTGTTTTGAATATACCACTGGCGTCATCGCTAATCTGAGCCTTCAAGATCTACAGCAACAAAGGGCTAATACCTGGGAGACCTATGGCAATTGCCTGGGTCACGGCAAAACCCATTACAATCATCTGATCCTGGGCCAATACGATACAGAGCTTGCAGCGCGGGGCGTTGCTGCAGATGAAACCATCCAGGGCGTTTTCAACGGCGCTGGTACTTACTGAAAGGATACACAATGCAGACAGACTTATTCGACCAGGGCGCAGCGAGCATGCCAGGATCGAGACAGACAGACCTCGAGCAATTGATTGCCGAGAACTTGCAAGAGGCGATTGAAGATTGCCAGGAACAAGAAAGCTATTTGCGGATCCGTGCGTTGAATACCGGGCTCGCTATCTATGAGATCCGAGCCAATGAAGCCAAGCAAATGCGGATCACTGCAGAGCGTCAGCTTGCAGATATTATAAATAAATAAACCTTTAAAAAACCTTTGCTAAGATCTCGTCATCATCATCGGGCGGGATCTTATAATATAATCTGACAAGAGCATCGTAATACATACGCTTGACCGCCCTGGCATCCCTGCCCCCCAGCATCTTGCCGAGCTTAGTCCACTTAGGCCCACGCTCGCGAAACGCCGCGCTGTGCGCCACAGCCCACACCAGGCGTCTATCGTCCTCGTCCATGTATCTGATGCCGAGAAGCAAAGCTTGCTCAAAACACGTAACGTCTGCCGGTGTTGCCTTGGATAAAGGTGCAACGAAATCGTCCCATCCGTATGCGCCCCATTCCTGTTTGTACTCGGGCCAGGACGCGAGCTTTTGCTTGCGGAACGCCGCTGGTAGTTTGCGCTCTGTTTCTGCAGCTCGCAGAAAAAAGCTATCGAGCTCAGTCATGTTCATTCTGGACTTATCCATTGCGCATAGGCTTCAATCGTTTGAATAAAAATTGAGCCGTTTTTTTGCCAGTGGCAAAACGTAACTGAAATTCCTTTGCGGATTTTGCTTTGAACATCTCCTGACATACTTCCCCGTTATGCCAATAAAAATACTCTTTCATATCCTTGCTTGCCCTGGTTGATAAGTTTCTAAGGAGAGATCCCCTTGGCTCACTCAGTAGCTCCAAAGCTCTGTTAAGCAACGCTATGGTTTCAACGTCTGGATCTTCTGGCGGGGGGCCTTTCAATCGTGTTGTAGCCTCGATCTCAATCTCTGGATCTGGTTTGATTGCGTTATCGAATAGCAAGCTAACTGCCTCGATTAGCCGCTCAATTCGTAACTGATCTTTTTTAATAGAACGCCGCGCTTGGTGCTCTACATATTTGCCCTCGCCTACTTCGCCCTGCATCGCATCGATTACTTTCTTCGCCCAAGCTGTGTCCCTGCCCTGGCTCTGGCGAATACATTCTATAATTTCATCAACTTGCTGTAGGTAATAATCACGGCATGCGTATTCGATCATTCGCGTAACCTTTCATCCATGTTTGCCAGAAAATCGAAAGCGTCCAGGGGGCTAAGCTTCAACAGCTCAGCTTGCGTTTGCTCGTAGAGATCCCTGGATAATCGTCGGCGCAATTGGCGCATGACTCTGCGCTCGATTTGCTCAAGCGGTTCTTCGCGAGCCCGACGAATTGCTAAGCTGTAATTAGCTAAGCTAAGCTTAGCGCTATGCTCAGCAATTTTTTTTGTAAGATTTTTGTTATTTGAAAGCCATTCATTAGCGCTTATCTCAGCGCTTTGCTTAGCGCTAAGCTTAGCTGTGTCTTTCTTTCTTTCTTCAATTCTACGAACCATCAAAAATCAGTCAACCCCCTAAATTTAAGCGTGTCCCTGGGTGTACCTGGGAGTACCGCCGATGCCCTAAAACGCTAAACTTTTTTAACGCTCGGTTGCTTCGTAGACCCAAACCTTAGATTTTGGCGCTTTGCCCTCGGCATACGGCGAATCAATTTTGCCGCTGAGTCCGACCTTTCTCGCGAAGTTTGCTGCAGCTAAAGCGTTCAGACAGTTGCTTGCTTTGGCTGTGGAAAAACCCAATTGATCGGCAATGTAGTACGTTGTTGCCGCTGGCACTTTGCGCAGCTCTTGCAGTACGCCAATGCTCACCTCATTCATGTGCTTTGGGTACGTGCGTTTATCTGATGGCAGTAGCGGTCTGTTACCCTTTGCAGCTTGTTGCCGTTCAAACTCTAACATCTTGTTCATAGTCTGCGCCTCCCAACGCTATGTATCTTTTTCTGTCCTGCCTTCGCCCCTGCATTTTTGGCAGACCTCGGGACGTTCCTCGATGTATCCGCTATCCACTGAAAAGCTCTGTCGATGAAAAAGCTCGATCAACACCCAACCTGTTGCACCGCACTCGTCGCAAGGCTTATATGCGGGTTGGCTCTCCATCGAGCGTGACCTCCCCTGCCCCGTCACACACCTCACAAGGCACCCATTCAAATTGCGGATCTCCGTTCTGGTATTCCTCTGGGTGCGTGACCATCCAGGACTGTGAGCGCTTGCCCAAGCCTCTGCAGCGCTTGCAACGGATCTTTGTGTTGGTGACGTTTGGCATTTCTGGAGGTAGCCACAGAACGCGCCTGGTCATGCTACAGCTCTGAGCTTTAGATGTTCGCCCAGGAAGGTTTCGACTTCTTCGACGGATCTGCAGAGCGCCCAAGGAAATCCTGCAGAAATAAGTGAGTCGCGGATAGATACCTGATTCGGACTAAGTTTGCCTTTATTCAGCTTTAACTCTACAAATAGAGTCTCATTTTTAGATGTAATTGTTTCGGTTGCTGGTGCGAATATCTCCAGATCAGGCCAGCCGAAGCGCGTCCCCATACTTTTGAGCTTCATTTTAAACTGTACTTTGCGCACACCTTCGTTTGGACTGTGGTGATATAATGTATCGGGTAAAAGCCTTGTTTTTAACATCAATATCACTTGACGCTGCAGATCATCTTCACTGACGGGAGATGTAAAAGTCATTTGGCATAACCTCCCCGCCTGTCTTTAGGACTATTCGGTCCATATATTCTTGATTCGGAATAAGCCTATTGTTATCGTTCATCTTTAAACACCAGCGCCTCGCAACGGTGGCATGGCTTGCGCCAAGCTGCCTAGCCAGTTCCGAGTAGCTCCAAGATTTAGTAATGCGGTATTGATCTAGTGTCATGTCGTAATGAGTATCAGCACTTGACGTCATACGTCAATGGCTATACCTGTTAAAGTAAATTGACGGATACCGACAAGGAACTGTAGATATGTTTATGGATAATAATTTAGATAGTATGATTCTAAAGTCAGGGTTGACTAAGCGCGTTGTTGCCGAAGAAAAAGGCATTACGCCCGAAACACTAAGCAGACACATACACGGCAAGATCCAGCTCTCTTTAAATGACGCAGAGCACTACTCAAAAATCCTTTCGTGCTCGCCACAAGAAATAATGTTCAAAGCCGATCCGATCCCGATCATCGCGTATCTGCACTATGATGTAAGTGGGCACGTTGAGTATGATTTAATCTTAGCGCGTAAAGAAAATGCGACAGGCAAAATTGCAAAGCGAAACGTTAAGCATTGCGAAGGCATGGTTTATTTACCGGGTCAACATTCATTTGACGTGGGCGCTGTTATATTTTCGTTTCATCCAGATTACTCGGGCATGTGGAACACTTGGCGTAACGCGATTACTATTGTTCCGCTGCATCCTATCACAGAGAAAGAAGTTTCATCAAACGCGATACAACAGGCCAGCTACGCTAAAATTAAAAACGGCCCACTCGTTTTTGGTGATGTGTATCCCGAACCAGGCGGCACTTACACAATCCATAACCCCTGGCGGCAGGATCTGCTCACTGAGGAAATTGACATGCAACGCAATCTAAAGTTAGATTGGGCAACGCCAGCTCTAACTACGTATTGGCAACCAAAGTTACGAGGCATTGACATAATCTGCGATATGCCTTGACTTAATACGTCAAGGAACTTACGCTGGATCCACTAGAATCGGGGGATCTATGCAATGCTTTTTGACACGCCAGATTGGGCGGCACGACACAACTATTTTCACCACAGTAATCCGCGCAGACCACGCGCCAAACAAATCTATGAAAAAACCCATGTGCGGCCAAAGATAAATGCCGCCTGGAAAACTCTGAAAAACCCAGAGGCTAATAAAAACGACAAAGATTATGCCCGGGGTGTGATCGCCAGGCTCAGCGACAACAGATCTAATGCAAATATGGAAGCAGGGACAGCCGTGCAGCTCGCTACGGACTTGCACCTGGTGCCAGATGAGTTTGATCAGACCCTTTCCCTAGCAGAAGCAATCGAGACAGCTACACGCTCTCTCAAGCAGTACACGCCGCAGGACTACAACGCCACTGTGCGAGAGAACGACACAGCCAGGCAAGAAAAGTACCTGGAAGAATTACCAGACGTGATCGAGAACGCTGTGATCGGACTGCGCGAGGCAATGCACCTAGAGAATAGGATCCTGGGCGAGATTGATCTGATTGACACGCTGCCAGGGAACGCCCTGCCCCATTTCACCAAGCCCGATTATGCCAGGTGCGGGGATCTTAAAACCAAATGGTCACGTCTAAGCTCACGCGCAAAGAGCGGGTGGCAGAACGCAAGCTTGCCGCGCACTCTCACTGGCATGTTCGATATGAACAACGTGTACCAGGTGGCCGGGTTTTGGGCTCTCAATGGACATAGACCGCCCTGGCTACTCTATGCCAGCTCAAGCGACTATCGCCTGTTCGATCAGAACAACACGCCCGAGTTGCGCGATGATTACTTGCATGATGTTGTCGCTGATATGGCGCTGCAGCACAAAACCACAGAGAACATTTTGCGAGCTGCAGAAACCAAAGAGGAATTGCTTGGCCTGGTCGCGCCTGATTGGACTGCGATCCATTGGAACGAACCGCCGACCTATCTCGATGAAGCTAAAAAAATGTGGGGAGTAAACCAATGACAGCAAGCACAGCTATTGCGGATCTGATCGCCGCCCAGGGTGCATGTGATCCCGTACTTAAAGACGCGACCAATCCGCATTTCAGATCTAAGTATGCAAGCCTATCGAGCTGCGTTGACGCATGCAAAGAGGCTTTTCACAAGCACAACTTCGCGCTCCTGCAAAGCAACGGCCATGACGAATATGGGCAGTACGTTAAAACGGAGCTGCTGCATACTACAGGCGCAAGCTGGGGCTCTGTGGTGTACCTCGTACTGTCTAAGCAAGACATGCAAGGGCTAGGCTCAGCTATCACCTACGCCCGGCGCTATGGGCTCCTGGGCATGGTCGGGCTCGCACCAGAGGACGATGACGGGAACGCCTCGATACCACCACCTAAGCCAGCTCCAGCACCCAAGCCAGAGCAAGCCAAGCCAGCGCCTAAGCCAGCGCAAACACACAGCTCAGCGCCGATCATGGATCTTGATCAATGGCAAGTGTGGGTCGTGAATCAAAAGCGAGCGATTGATTACTGTAGCGAAAAATATCAGCTCACTAAGTGGGCCAAAGATACAAAAAAATTACGTGAGGAACTAGCAGAGTTTGACCGCGAAACAATGGCCGCGCTCAAGGATCACTATGCAATGAAACATGAAGAATTAAACTCAGGAGTTAGACGCTAATGCCTCACTTTTCTAAAAGCCGACTTAAACTAAAAGCAAACCTAAGCGTCGATAAGGAATACCGCGCCACAGGGTACGTGAATATCCGCACACCCTGGAATGATGAGCTCAGAAAATTCGAGCCAATGACAGAGGCGCAGAAAGCAACATGCGAAAATCTCTATAAGCAATTGCTAGACGCCGGGGCTGAGATTGGCGTGACGCTGGCAGAACGCAATGAAGCAATCGACGTGCGTGAGTTTCCAAAAGTTGCGTATATTCCGCTGTTCACGAACAAGCCCTACGATGCAAACCGCCAGGCAAGCGGCTACCAGGCACCTCCGCAAGACTATAAAGCGCCAGCGACAGGCGCGGATCTGGAGGACGAAATTGGCTGGTAAATTATT
>ENA-OSJC01001142-OSJC01001142.1-marine-metagenome-genome-assembly--contig:-NODE-1142-length-22620-cov-7.673956_pt1 | contig 22620 bp, 21 predicted proteins | sample MGYA00237885_ERZ534234 | MGnify/ENA primary metagenome ERZ534234 (study PRJEB26413, sample SAMN06343907) | marine metagenome | isolation source: coastal waters | place: Atlantic Ocean: West Antarctic... | reverse complement strand
AGGGCGATTCTATTGGCTTAATACAGGATATGAGGGGATATGACAAAGCTGACCGATGCCCCCCAGCTCCACCAATTATTAAACCCTTGATTATTAAGGGTTTTTTAACATATTCCACCATTAATTACCCACCTTGTATGCCACTATGTATGTAAATTAAACCCATTTGCCCACTTAATAGTCTGGGGGTAACCTGATTTTATAGAAAGCTCTTGAATAATATAAATTATAGGAGTAGTTTGGTTATATGGGAGCTCGTTCCGGTGTTGCCTAGACGTCTCTCCATGAAAAGCTAACAGGTAATGGTTGTGGTTAATCAGGCACTGTGTGATTATTCTTACAGACGATATCATTCCTCCTTGTAAGAAATAAACCTAATGTACCTTAGATCACTGCCGATATACATCGTCCGAATGGACATGCTGCTCTAGGCAACACCGGAGCGAATTTTAATAAAAAATTCTGAGTAAGAGGGAAGCTTTAATTTACCTACCTCATATATGACCATGCAAACTATCAAAAAATATTTCTAGCAAAAATTCCCAATACCTAACATTTGCTCACTTAATTGTCTGGGAGTAAACTTATTTGATGAAAAAAATACTCCAACTCAAATCTATTGTAAAACTAGCTCATCCATCATGAATCATTTTTTGTGGTTGGCGATTAGAAAATAGCTATGCTGACTTGCAGGAACATTTTTTTACTCGTATTAATCCTCCACTTGTAAGCGAGCCAAATTTTTTATTTTTTTTCAAAAAAATTTACAATAATTTTACTAATATTATCTATATCATCAAATTTAAGATAAGGATGTAAAGGAAGCCTTAATAGTCTATTCGAAAATAAATTAGCATTCTTACATTTACTTCCATCATGTTTTTCATGATAAAAAGGACTGTTGTGCAAAGGCAAATAATGAGTGACAGCTTGGATTTTTCTTAAATTTAAATATTCAATCAGTAGGTCTCGATCTTTATTTTTTTTTAAAATAATATAAAACATGTGACCATTATATTTTTTATCTCTAAAGTTTTCCGGAATTTTAAAATACATACTATAGTTTCGTAAATTATTTACATATCGATTATAAATTTTTATTCTTTTTGACTGGATTTTATTAAGACTAATCAACTGCCCATACAAATAAGCTGCAGTTATATCTGATGTTAAAAAAGATGAGCCAATATCAATCCAGCTATATTTTGCAATTTCACCCCTAAAAAATGCAGATCTATTCGTACCTTTCTCCCTTATTATCTCAGATCTTTTAATGTATTTTTTATTATTTACAACTAATAATCCACCTTCACCACATGTAATATTCTTTGTGTCATGAAAGGAAAAAGTCGAGAAATCACCAAATGAGCCTAGGGGGTTTTTTTTATAATATGAATCAATTGCATGAGCACAATCCTCAATTAAAATTAGAGAGTGCTTTTTTTTAAGTTTTAATAATGCATTTATATCGCATGGAATACCTGCATAATGAACAACTAATACTGCTTTTGTATTTTTATTAACCAATGCCTCTATTTTTGAAACATCAATATTTGGCTCATTTTTATTTGAATCAACAAATCTAATTTTTGCTCCTCGAAGCACAAATGCATTTGCACAAGATACAAAAGTAAATGTTGGCATTATTATTTCATCGCCAGGCTTTATATCGATTAAAAGTGCAATCATTTCTAGAGCTGCAGTGCATGAAGGTGTTAAGAAATTATTTTTGAACCCATATTTTTTTTTAAAGAATTCATGGCATTTTTTCGTAAAAACTCCATCGCCCGAGATGCTAAATTTATTTACAGCATCCTGAACATTGGAAAAACTTTTTTCTACAATAAATGGTTTATTAAAATTTAGCATAGGTCAACTCTGATTAACTTTTGAGAAAATAAAGATTTTTTGAATTATAAATGAAAATCCGGAACATATTGCAGTTTTTATTAATAAAATAAACAATGAAAGCAGTAATGATAGTTAATATTGTAACTGTCATTTTTGGTTCTCCACCATAATAAGTAATTAGTAAATATATTAAATAACTAATTAAATTATGAGCTATACCTACAGTGGAAAATTTTATTGATTCGTAGATTAATTTTTGATATTTCAATAAGTTCATCAATCAGTTTTTTTAAATATAAAAAGCATTAATATTAAGTTATTTTTTTATTTTTAATTGTATTTCGAATTATAGATTGGGGCCTTTTTTTTGTTTCTAAAAAAATCTTATGCAGATAAAACCCAATAATCCCCAAGAATAACATTAGAACTCCACCAATAAACCATATAGATACGATTAAAGAGGTCCATCCGTCGATAGATATGTCCATTAATTGTTTCTGTATAATTATATAAGTTAAGAATAAAAATGATGTAAAGCTAATTATCATGCCTGTTACAAATATAAATGTGAGGGGTTTTGAACTCAGCGTTGTAATAGTATTTAGTAGGATATTTAATTTATGAAGAAGAGTGTAGGTAGATTTACTTGACAGATTTTTTGTAACTTTAATAATTTTTTTCTTATATCCATTTAGAATAATTAAAGTAGCTAAGTTAACATCTACTTCTTCAAATTTAATTAGGGACGATACATATCTTCTTGTCATTAAGCTTGCGGTAGTAACATTTGAGATTATTCTTCTATCCAAAAATGTCTTAACAACAAAGAAAAAAATTTGACCCGGTAATCTTTCAAAAAAGTTACCTCTTCGTTTAATTTGCTGCCCTAAAAAAATATCAACGTCCTTAAGGTTTTTAGCTTCATTGCAAAACAACTCTAACCACTCTGGCTCTTCTTCTAGGTCTGAGTCAATTAAAAAAACAGAATCGCCACTTGATTCTTTAATTCCTATTAATAAAGCCTGGTGATGTCCGAAATTTCTTGATAAATCAATAGTCACTAAATGATGATCAGATAAAGAAAGTTGACTTATCATTTCTAGGTCTTTTTCAGTTGAACCATCATTAACAAAAATTATTTCATAGTCATCTTTGCTAACTTTCTTAGCAACTTTGCTCATTCGGTGGTAGAACTCAATAATATGTTCTGATGATTGGTATACCGTTGTTACAACTGAAAGTTTCATAGGCTTAATGTTAATCTTTAAATAACCAGAAATTTTTTTTATTTAAAATACTGCAAGTTTTATGATAATACAAAATGATATAATAATGTAGGTTTTATATTGTAGTAAAATCCTATTTTCTATAGTGATGACATGGAAAAAATATATAAAAATCTTACTTTGAAAAAAAATAAATATCAAATATGAGAATAAATCTGGATGATAAAAGAATATCAGAATAAAATAATTTTTGCTTCTGGCTTCAAAAAGATGAAGCTTATTAACCAACTAATTAAATTAAGCGTTCTTAGCGCTTTAATAATCCCTTTAAGTAAAAAATATAAAGATAATTATCTTGAGACAGTTAATTTATGTAAAAAAAATAAGATAATAATTATGTATTATAGTAAATCTAAGTTATTCGATATCTCATCAAAGCCTTTAAAACTTAATTTCAATAATAAATTTTTATATTCCAGTGGCTTTCCTTTCATACTTCCTATAGCCATTCTTAATAAATTTAAAACTGCAATTAATTTACATCCTGTCGACTTACCAGATTTTCCTGGAAGAAATTTACATAATGCAATATTGAGTAATAGAAAAAAACTAAACGCTACCTTACATTATATGGATGCTGGAGTAGATAGTGGTGAAATTATTATGAGATTAAGATATGAAAGAGGGCACTTTGATTCAATTGATTCAATAACAAGAAAAGCAAGCGATGTTGAAATAAAAAATATAGTTAAAATTTTAGATAAAATATTTATATTTGAAAAAAAAGCAGTAAATATAAATTTAAGTGTGAATAATTACAAACAAAAAGTACCAGCTGACTCTGAGATCTCATCAAATACCAGACTAGATCAAGCTATCAAATTTATTGGAACCTCTGATGCAAAGTTATACCCAACTTTTTTTATGTATAAAGGTAGGAAAGTTTTTGTTTATATGAAGTCTGAAAAAAAGGCTCACAAGGATGAGGTGTAAATTTGGACAAACGAAATTTAATTAATAAAGAATTTTGGAAAGCTAGCCCTAACGATGCACAAACTCTAATGGAATCTTTTGAAGAGATTATCCCTGATGAATCGATTCTAAATGATTGTGAAATTGATTTTTTGTATAAAGATAAAGATTTCTACTTTAGAAGGGTTATATGGTCAACCAGTCTTGGAATAGCAAAAGGTGGTTTAAGATTTAATAAAGATAAAATAACCCCTGTTTCTATACTAAAATCATTATCTGTCTTACTTATTTATAAATCTGCACTGTTTAACTTGCCTTATAGTGGAAGTGCAGGGGAAATTCATCTGATTACCGATAAAAAAACTAAACTTCAAGCCCTAAAAAAGTATACCCAGCTTTGGTTTAAGGCTGATCTCCACTTAACTGATATCTTATCTCCAGACATGGGGACATCTATTTCAGATATGTCTCATATTTATAAAGTTTTATCTAAATATATAAGTGCACCTATGAAGTTTTTAAATGGCAAGCCAGTCGAACTTGGAGGTTGCGAAGGTCGAGACAAAGCAACTTCATATGGTGCTGAAGTATGCATTGAGCATCTAATTAAAAAAGAAGGTAGTCATTTTCCAAAAAAAGGGAAAGTTTCATTTTTTGGATTTGGAAACAGCACAAAACCTTTATATAGTTTTTTTACTAAGCTAGGTTACACGGTTGTTGCAATTAGCAATTCACAAGGATTTTATTATGATCCTGTTGGTATTAAATTAAGTTCTGATTATAGTAATTTAAAGAAATATAATAAATCAAAAAATCCAAAAGATATTTTTAACAAGAAAACTGATATTTTTGTTGCAGGGTACAAGGAAGATACTGTCGACTCAAATAAGCTCTTAGAGACGGGCACATCTGTATTCATTGAAATTGCAAACAATCCCCTAATATCAAAAAATATAAATAAGAGTCTCGATAAGAAGATTTTGAGGGTGCCAGGTATTTTGATTAACTCTGGTGGTTTTCTTGCTAGCCATTATGAAAATATGGTTGCTGAAAAAATTGTAAAAAATAATAAAATTGAATTGTATAAGTTTATAAAAAAATTAATTAAAAATAAAACGAATGAGGTATTAAATTTAATAAAGACTAAAAAATATACAATGCCACAATCTGCTTTTTATATATCACTTAAGAATATTAAGAAATGAAGATTATTGAAATCAAGAAAAATAATATCAGCTCTCATGACCTTGAGGGAATTTTGCAAAAAAAAGATATAATTATTATAAAATCATTTTTTGATAAGCCCTATTTAAATGAAATTTGTGACTATCTATTTAATATTAAAGAATCATCCTTACCAAATTATCACCCAATCGAAAAGAATGCTCCTAATTTCTTCAGGTTTAATTTTGATGATGCACGTTCTTATGTAAAGACTTTTTCCATTCAATTTAATTTTTTTCCGTGGAACCAAGATCCTTTTAATTTTTTTGAAAAATTCAAAGTCCTTTTTGATTTAAGAGGCTATACGTGCCCTGCATCTAAAACTACTGATGATATGGTTGAGAGATTATCATTTCAATTTTATCCTTCTGGCAAAGGACACATGGCTAAGCATTCGGACCCTGTTGGCAATCATCAGCTGGGTGTCGTCAGCGTAGTTTTGTCAAAATTCGGCTCTGATTACCACTCTGGTGGATTAGTATTAGAAGATGATAATGGAAAAATTATCTATCCTGAAAAAAATGCAGATATTGGTGACATTATAATATTTAATGGTAGCCAGCCCCATGGCGTAGAGCATATTGATAAAAATTATCCATATAATTTTAAATCTAAAAAAGGCAGATGGATGTTAATGTCTGCTGTAACAAAGTCTTTATCAAATAAATTAATACCAAACTCAATACCCTATGAATAAAATATGGAATAAAAAAGGTTTATTGATAGCACCTAATAAGAATTCTTTCTGGATTGAAAGCTATGTTGGACCAAGTTTTATTCATTTTACCGAAGGTAATAAATTCACAATTTATTTAACAGGTCGAGATCGAAATAATAAATCAAGAATTGGAAAAGCATTCGGTGAATTTCTTGATGGAAAACTCATTATTAAAGAAATTGAGAGAATACCAATATTTGACTTAGGGGAAGTCGGTTGCTTTGACGAAAGTGGCGTTTCTTACCCATGGCTTGTATTCGAAAAGAATAGGGTGTTAATGTACTATGTTGGTTGGGTTTCTGGTGGTTTAGGGCGATTTCAAAACTATACTGGTTTAGCTCAAAGTGTCGATGGTGGAAATACTTTTGAAAGGTTAAGTAGAGTACCAGTATTGGATAGAAATGATGATGAGCCATTTGGAACCGGCTCCTGTGCTGTTATAAAAACTAAAATAGGCTATGAAATGCTTTATACATCTTTCAACAACTGGCTTGATTCAACCAAAAGAGACAGAGAATTTATGCCTAGTTATGATTTAAAGCATGCAATCTCAAAAGATGGTATCAATTGGGAAAGGAATAATCTTATAGCTCTTCAGCTTGCTAATGATGAATCCGTAATTTGTAAGGCTTCGATTGTTAATCAAGATGCAATATTTAAAGTATGGTATTCATACAGGGGTTCAGCATATAGAATTGGGTATGCTGAAGGGTCAAGCCTTATGAAGCTAGTACGAAAGGATGGAAAAGTAAATATTGGGGTTTCAGAAAGCGGATGGGACTCAGAAATGATTGAATATTCACATGTTGTAATATGCAATGGCTATGAAATTATGATTTATAATGGAAACAATTTTGGTCAGACAGGTTTGGGTTACGCAACAAGGAAGATTTAATTATGGATAACAATGTAAAGCTTTTTGATGCATTAGCTCATCCCACACTCAATGGGCTTTGGCTTAATAACCAGCTTAACGACGGCGTAAATTCAACCGAAAATCAAGGAATGACATTTAATGACTTATCTGCTCAGTTAAAGAATACTGATTGTTCTGGAGCTGTCGCTTGCGGATTACCAAAAACAGGCGGGTATACACACGAAAAATTTTTTGCTGCATGTAAGAAAATTGAATCGACAAAATTTTTATTCCAAGTAGCTGCACTTGAAGATATTCAAAATTATAAAAAAGATTTAAGTGAAATTAAAGGTATTGGTTATAAAGGAGTAAAGATTCATTGTAGGCTTCTTAATGCTTCTTTTAATGGCGAAGTCCTGGGGAATATTTTTAAAGAATGTTTTAAGTTAGGCCTCATTGTTTTTTTATGCACATATGACTATAGAAATTTATCAAATGGTCAGGTTTGCTCGTCAACATTTAAAGAGGTTATTGATGCACTAAAAATTGAAAACCGTTTGAAATTAATTTTTGTGCACGGAGGAGTTCATGAAATGATGTTTTATTATGAATTAGTTCGGCATAATAAAAATTTCTTGCTTGATTTATCTTATACACTTCCAAAATATCATAATTCTTCTATTGGTTATGATATTAAATTCTTAATGGAGCATATGGACCAGAGAATTGTATTCGGTGTTGACTCCCCAGAATATAAATTTGAAGATATATTTGAATTGATAAATGAGTATTCAAATAAGCTAAGTAAAATAAAAAGAACAAACTTCTTTAATGATAATTTAGCTAATTTTTTATATCCCTAAAAAGAAAACATTATGAATATTTTAGTTTTAGGAGGGAGTGGTAATCAATTAGAATTAATTCTTGCTATTAAAAAAAGAAAATTCAAAATAGTATTAGTCGATCCTAATGAAAATCCAGTAGGTAAAAAATATTCAGATGTTCACATAAGAGAAGACTATAGAAATACATTAAAAATAATAGAATATGTTCAGTCTTATGGTATTGAAGCCTGCTTAACCGATCAGTCAGATACGGCCTTACTAAGTCAAAATATAATCTCTAAGGAATTAAATCTTAAACATAACCAATTCTCAAGTGTATTAAATTATATTGAAAAAGATAGGCAGCTTAATATTGTTAATAAAGCTAATCCAAAAAATATCCCCACATCAAAATTTTTCTATAACTCGAGTGATTTAATAGAGCATATTCAAGTTTTGGGTGAAAAATTCAAAGAATTTATTATAAAGCCACAAAATGGTCAGGGAAGTAAGGGTGTTTTTCTAATTAATAAAAATAATTATTTACAGAAAATAAAAGAAGCATTTTATGAATCAAATAGGCAAGGCGTCATACTTCAAGAATATATTATTGGGGACGAATATTCTGTGGAAGCTTTTGTATATACTAAGAAGATAAATGTACTTGCTATAACAAGGAAAGAGCATTACAAGTCTAATGAATGCCTAGATAAAAAAAATTTCTATTTAAATGATATTCCCCTAAAGATTGAAGAAAGTCTAAAAGCAAAGCACATTGAAATCATTAATGCGCTTGGGCCTCTAGATGGAATGACTCATGCAGAATATATGGTAACAAAAAATGGCGATATTAAATTAATAGAAATTGCGGCAAGAGGAGGTGGAGGTAATATTAGTGGAAAAATAATACCCTACCTAACTGATTTTAGCCCTGTTGATTTTTTAATTGATATTGCGATTGGGTTAAAGCCAAAAATTAAATTTTCTGATTACAAGAGAAAATTTGTAATAATGCATTTTTATGATTTAAATGCCAAAATCAAAAAAAGTTTTACGCCTTCTAGTTACACATTCCTCCTACATTATGAGTTTGATAATAAAAAATATGACTCATTAAATAGAATCAATGACAGCAGGTCCAGACCAGGCTATTTTATTGTAACGGGAAACACGGTAAAAAAAGTCATTCAAAATGAAAGCTTAATTTTAAAGGACTCACTTAAAATATGAAGAAAATTTCCTATAGAACATCAAATAATGAAACTTTCCACTATACATCTAAAGATTTTTTAGTCCCTGGTGAATATAAAAAAGCTAATGATTTTTCTATAATTGGACCTGAGTTTATTGACCTTGCTAAAGCTGCAGACATAAGCCTTATAACAAAAGAAATTAGTGATTTATTAAAACTAAATAAATCAACTAAAAATAAAAAATATGGCTTATTTTACGAGGATGGTACTTTTAATATTTGTTATAAAAACAATTTTTTATCTCATGCTTATGACGAAGAACTTTATTTCCTTAGAGGATGGAAAGAGTTTTCGAGCTGTATAAAGGGATTTAATGTTATTGGATTGATTGCTGAACAAATTTATTATTTTGATAACTCTGATGAGTATAAAAATAAAGTTTTTAAATCTAATCTTATCCATAGTTATTTAAAATCAAGAAAAATTAGTGGCATTGCACTTTCGAAAATAATAAATACTAAGATTAGTAGCGATCTTCTCCTTGCCGCTAAGTTATCATTTTTATTTGGAAATAAAACTATAGTATGTTCAACATCCACAAATATGGGTATTTCTTTGCATGAATTTATTGACCTTTTAAGAAATTCATTGATAGCTATTAAGGGGGTGGAATTTCCTATATTTAATGATACCGAAGGAAAATTAATCATTTGGGCACCAGATAGAAGAGCGGATTTTATGTCTGCTGAAAAAGCTGACCAACTTCAGAGTTTGGAACTAGAAAAAAACTCAACAACCAAGATTAAAACATATCTTGATAGAAGAGAGAGGGATCCAGGTGCTTTATTAGATGCAATTAAACTAGGTGGTTATTTTTTCCCAACCAACCCCCAATCAAAACTCGAATTAGCAGAGTTACTTAAAAAGACTTTTAATCTTAAAGCTAATTTATTTAATAATAGTAAATCTATCTTAGCTTTTTTAAAGACCTTAGGAGTATCTTTTAATAAAGAAGAAAATATTTATGAAATTAGTAGGGGAATAGAAGGGGGGATTTACGGACTCATGCTTCCTATTTTCTTTAATATGAATGATAGCAATTTTTTAAAACATATCCAAGATGGGGCTGATATTGAGTTCTGGAACCAAGCATCAATTGGGGCTGCTTTAGCAGGTGCCTGCTTAGCTGTTTATATAGTTAAGAATACAGACGAAATCAAAGATATTAAAGTAATAAATAAATTTCATAAAAATTTTCCTAATATTAAAAATATTAAAAATATTAATAAAATAAATATAAGTGTTAAAGGTACTTTTGATATTGCAAATCTTCAATCGCTCGCTCAACTTCTTGGAGTAATTGTGGAAAAACATCTTTCTGGTAAAGGAGTCCCTTATGTTGGTTTGGGATCTTCTTCTTATTCCAATGGTAACTTGTGCTATGACATATTAAATGCATGCAAGAATTCGAAATATATTTTTAATGGCAGTAAAGATTTCTATCCTGCTACTCACTTATTAAATGTAATCGCTCAGGCTATTATTTACTCAGCCGAAGCCAAAGATAGTATTGAAACTATTAAAAATAAAGATAAAAAAGTTTCTAATTATTCATCAATAATGAGAAATTATAAATTCAAACCGGAAAATGCTGGTTCAGCATCATTTACTGGTTTTTTACTTAATCAACTAGATACTGAGGTTATCAATGTCTTTTTTATTGTTAGATTGTTGAAAAAGTCTGGGTATAGTTTCGAAAAGTTATGTGAATTTATATCATATTCTGATATTAACAATATTAACAATCTTCGTGAGCTTGCTATTTCTGAAGGGCCATACATGAGACAACTCTTAGAAGATATTGAAAGTCTTTTAGATCAGCCAATGTGGTTAATTGATAAAATTGAAGAGGAATCCTCAATTACAAGTAAACATAATAAAAATAAGATAAGAGTATTTTATTTAACTGGCGATAATACAACTCAACCACCTATGTCATTTATTAAAAAACTCAATTATGCAAAGTAAGTATAGCTAGTTATGGATTACAATAATAATATAAAGTTTAAATCTATCCAGCTGTTCATTGCTATTTCAGTAGCTATCCTAACTACTGGCTTTTTAAGGCTTCAGATTTTTGCAGGACTACCTGAAACAGATGGTGGTATATATACATTTTTAAATCAATATATTTATTTTACTTTAGAAGATGGGGGCAATTTAAAAGATACTACTTTTCTTCTTTATCAATTTATGACTGCCTGGGTTTATGGTCTTGAAGTAAATCAATTTATTTTATTGAGATTGATCGATGGGCTTGTGGCTATTGTAGCCTCGATTATTTTATTTAAAGTAATTTTAAAAGAAAGTGGCAGCACTTTATTTACAGTTATTTTAGTGACGACCTTGTTGATTTCAATGAATAATTTTGAAGTTGTATTATATGGTTATAGAAACAGTATTTGGGCTGCATATCTTCCTTTATTTACCGCATTACTAGTGTGGCAAAATGCTAACAAACAAGACAAATATTCATTCTATTCAATTGGTGGGCTTGTTGCTTTAGGGGTTCTGTTAAGAGAAGCATTTCTCCCTTTCTTTTTGTTAGCAGGTATTTCAATACTTATTGCATATGGGTGGCGGGTACTTATTAAGTATTTAATAGGTTCTGCAGTAGTCGGTTTTACTCTGCTGGGTGTAACGCTGATGTTCAGAGGTTGGGATTTGGTTAATTTATTAAATTCTTATTTTAGTGTTTTCGGTACTTATATTTTTTTTAAAAACTCTTTCTTACTAAGTTTTTTAGCGACAATTAAAAAGAACTGGTTTATTTATACCGCTGGTGCTATGTCAGTTATTTATCTGATTAAATTATATTCTACGAATAAAAAGTTAGTAAGCATAAACCGCGTTTACATTTGGTTAGCAATCTTTTTATTGCCAATGATAGAGCCCATTATGAAGATAGGGTTTGAATATCATTTTGCTAACTGTCTAGTTGGCTTCGCTGGATTAAGTGCAATGACCTGGAAACATGTTATGGCTCAAGAGTCTAAAAAAGTAATGACATCGTCAATCATAATTATCGGTCTTATGAGTCTGCTAGTTATTTTGCCAACCATAAATAGAACCATTATAAAGAGTAACTATATCTTTTCACCATATGATGCAATTAAATGGGTAAAAGCAACTGACTGGTTTCGAGGTGAGCAAATGATTGAGAGTAGTCAGTATTTAAAAGTAGCAGCTAAATTGTATGGACTTTCAAGAGAAGATTCGACTTTAGTTGTGAGTGGCATTATGCAGGTTTTGTATCCACTTACGGAATTATTACCGCCCGCTTATAAGTTACATGATTTAGGCCAATTATTTATAAAGCTTAATTATGACGATGAAGAATTAATCAAGATTATTCAAAAATATCGACCCACGCTAATTATGACATCAGGTTTATCGTATGGAGCAGAGAAAAATCTTCCAGGGATTATTGAAAATACAAACCTTTACGAACAAGTAGATACTGTAAAAGGAAATCTAAAGATTCAATATGGTTGGAAGTTTAAAAGCGCCGGAATCATTTATAGGCTAAAAGACTTCAAGTAAGATTTAAAATGATTGAAAAATATCAAGTCTCGTTATTTTTTCTTATTTCTAGTTTCATGTAAGGTAACTTTCCAGAAAATAATTTTAAAATTTTAGATGTTCCAGTCTTTTTAATAATTTCAGCAGTTAAGCTTAGAAACTTGTGGCGGCTCCTGAATTCATTATCTTTAATGGCGCGATTGATCATAATATCGATAATAGATACATCATCTATTAATGTTAAATAAGATTTTGTTTTTATGAAGTTATGTACCTCATTTTTTTTTACGAAATTAAGAGAGTCCCATAAGCCTTTATTATTATTTTTTTTTTCATGTTTATCTATAAGTGTTTTAAAAACACTATATGTTATCAATTTATTTATTATGATTGGAATATTAAAGTGACTCTCATATGGAAAACTATAATTTGGAGCTAATATTAAAATTTTACCATTCTTGTTAAGCCAACCAGAAACTGTTGTTAAAAAATGACGCCAATCATCAACGTGCTCAAAAACATTAATGCAATAAATTAAGTCATACTTCTTTTTAGTTTTGTAAGCCTCATAAGCAACATTTTCAATTTTTACACCAGTATCATTAATAATTTTATTTAGTTCTGATACTGACTTATAGCCATCATAAAGGGGCTCAATCCCATCAAAAGTAAAGCTATTAAATTTATTAGTCATCATTGATAAAAGTATTCCACTTCCACAACCAATCTCAAGAACATTGCTTGGAGTATTTATATTCTTACAATAGCGACTTACTTGTGTAAAACCAAACTCTGCTTCTTTAATCCATAGCTCAGAGTCGTAAACATTTAATGACTTAATTTTATTAATGATTTCATTTTTCATAAGATTAGTGTAACCCCAGATAATTAAGGAAACAAATATTAAATAAAGGCTGTAAAGATTATAAATTACAGTCTAAAATTTACTGGCTGAAAATGGACTATTTTGGATAGCATAGGACAGTATTTAAAGGGATTTGAGAAAGAGGTGGAGTAATAATCGGACTGTCTAGGACCTATTTGGAACGTAAAACCTTTTAAATAAAAATTTACGGTTTCTTTATTTATATACGGTTTTATATACGGTTATTAATTAGATTGTACTGTATTATGCTAGACCATACAAGACACGAAGTTATGAAGAACAAGGTATGACAGGGGCTTTACAGAGGTTTATAATATACTATAGAGATTGAGTTCCTAGTACGCTCCTTCCTCCATATTTATATTGATAATGGCTAATAATAGTTGATAATGATTGGTAATAAATCACTTGGACATATTATATGAAGCACTTAATTTTTATTTCAGTCTTGTTATTTACGCAAAATGTTAATGCAAATTGGGTTACTTTCTATAAGGGTCAAATATTTGATGCCAAATTACTTTTAAGCTCGGTTAGTCAGGTCGAGCAAAAAACTCAGGCACTTATTGAGTTAAAATTCAAGGCAGCAATATTTCCTGAAGGTGTAGCTTCACATGTGATTTTTTTGGAACATATTTGCGGAGGAGTAAATCCGGCTATTATTGAAGAAAAGTTTTACCAAGGTGAGCCAAATAAAAGTAAAGAAATATATATGAGCAATAAGCCCAAAAAATTTGAAAAACATCTACTTAAGACATTTCCAAACCTTATTAGGCAAATCTGTATCTAAATATTATTCAGTTCCTTCATATATTATTTTCCATTCTCCATTCTCATTCCTCCATATTTGTTTCTTTTTCGTTTTGTTCGTAATTAAATTGCTGTTGTAATCTTGATCAAATAAAACAATTCTTAATTGATTTTTAGCTGATGGGTATTCATAAATAGATATATTTTTTATAGAAATTTTAATATTTTTAGATTTTTTAAAAACGTTTTTTTTGAGAACAGACCATTTTTTATAACTTGATTTATTATATTTCGCAGTGGAGCTGTAAAAATTTATATATTCTTCATAGTTCTTTTTTGTCCAGGCCTCCTTCCATTTCTCTATAGAATTTAGTAGTTTTTTTTGATCATTTATTATATCTTCTTCATCTCGTAACCCTAAATGAGTAATGCTTAAATTTGATAAAATAACTGGAGTTCCAGGCGTGTTAAGTACTTTTTTTATTTCGATAAGGTCTTTATTTGATAAAACTATACAGCCATCACTAGCCTCTGGAGCTCTGCTATAGGTGGATTTAGGCGTTCCATGAATCCATATGCCAGAGCCGGTAAAATTATTTACCCTATCAAAATCATTTGGGTAATTAAGCGGGTAGGCACCATCACCATAGAAATCAGTTAGCTTTCTCTGTATTTTTTTTTGAAGAAAGTATGTTCCAAATGGAGTTTTCTTATCACCTTCAAACCTTTTCCCGTAACCATTTTTCCCAATCGATACATAGTAATCTGATAAGTACGAATATTTTCTTTTGTTATTCACAAATACGAATAGTCTAGAGCTATCCATGTCTACATATATAAGGTACTTATCTTTTTTATTTGGAAGAATGTTGAATTTAGGAAGCTTATTATTTTTATGTGATATTAAGTATCCTTTTATTCTTCTTTGAGCTTCTTTTTTAAGCTCCGTTACTGCATTAGAATTGATTGCAACTGCACTTCCTCCAAAGTTATCAATACTCATTGAGTAGGCAGTTAATATATCTCCACGTATGAGATGAGCAAGTTTGAAATTTGGAGCTAAGATTATTAATTCATCAATAATTTTGCTTGCTTGATTAAGCTTTCCATTTGATATTAAATCTAAAGCATTCATTAATAATGATTCAACTGTTTTAATATTATTTTCTTTAGAAGTAGTCAGACTTTCAGACTCCGTATTATTATTTTCTTTAGAAGTAGTCAGACTTTCAGACTCTGTATTATTATTTTCTTTAGAAGTAGTCAGACTTTCAGACTCTGTATTATTAGATAATATTTTTTTAAATTTATTTATAAAAATAAATCTTTGCTCGGAAGCAGGTTTATCAAAAAAGTTATCTTGGTTATTTTTTGTATTTTCTTCAGAGCTAAAAGCATTAGAGCAGTATAAGAATAAAATAATTGATAAGAGGCGCATAGGAGGTCTTAAGATTTAGTAATTTATTTACCCAGAAGTCTCTTCTAGAATAAACCAATCACCTTCTTGCTCTATAAAAACTAAAGTCTTATTTGAGGTCTGATTTAAAGCACCAGATTTATAAATCTGAGTAAAAGTCACTATAACTTTTTCTTTATTAAATTTTATTTTTCTATTAGACAGTAAAAGATTGATTGTTTTTTTTGAGGTAATTCTGCTTGTTCTGTATTTTTCCCAACTAGTCTTACTCATGTTATTTGGATATTTAAAGCTAGAGGAATAAGAAGCTAAATATTCATCCATATCTTTATTTTCCCATGCAGTCTTCCAACTGTCTAAGGCCTTTAAAATGTTTTCAGACACTTCTGCCTTTGAAAGTTTTGAAGGTTTCATTGAAACAGTTTCTTTAATTGAATCAATTTTTGTATTTTTTGTATTTGGTTGATAGTTAAATAATTGAGTGATCATAGAAAGCTTTGTTATTGCTATATTATTGGACTTATCGATCTCTAAAGCATTGTTGTAGGCCTCACTTGCCATCTTGGTAAAAATATCTCCAAGGTTTATATGCGCAGTTAGATAGCTAGGATTTGTCTTGATAGCTTGCTCGAGAATTTCTTTTGCTAAGGTATATTGACCTTTTTCAGCATAAAGCACAGCCAGATTGTTAAAAGGCTCAGGAAGCTCTGGGAATCGTTCAGTTAAATTTCTAAATGTATCAATTGCCTGATTATTTTTACCTATGTTTGTTTCAATAATTCCTTTGTAAAATAGTAGTTCTGGATTATTTAAGTTATTTTTAATTGAGTTATTTGTAATTGTTTCAGCGCGAACATACTTCCCATTCTTTACTAGAAGCTTAATTTCATCTAAGTTACTTTGCGCAAAAGATATCAAAGAGGAAAGCAGAAAAAAACTTCCTATTGTTATAGACACAAGATAAATATTATTATTTTTCATAAATTTTAAAGATATATCGTTAATTAAATACTGCTTTAATCTTACCTCAAAGCTTTTTGAATGCAATACATAATAATATTAAATTAAGCCTGAATTGGTGGTTTATAGTCTGGGTCTATATTCTTTTTTGGTTTAGATTGCTCGATGGTAGAACAAAAGTCCCCATTTATTGTTAAATTATCTTGGGGTAGCTTGCTTAATATTTCGACATCAAGCTTTAAAACTAATTCATCATACATTTTATTAATATAAAAATTTGCTTGTTGATGTATTTTTCCTTGGTGCTCAATTTCAATAGTTGCTGAATCTTTCAAAATATTTTTAGGTCCGAATATTTTTACTTTTAGCTGACCATAAATAATATTCATTTTATAGTTGTAAAATATATTGGGTTCAAGAGAGAATATATATTTAGAATAAACTCCTGAGGCACATTTTTTTACATTTGACTTTAAATTCTTATTGATTGCTTCTTCGAGCATTGGCCCCTGAAGGTAAGTGTGTAAATCTGCATATGCAGAAGGCCGAACATTATCTGAATGATTGTAGTATCTTTCATAAATCAGGTACTGTAAATCTTTGGAATATAAGTTGACTGAAATAAATAAAAGAGTGAGAAGGATAAAATGAATTTTTGTCATTGAAGGGTAATTTGATTATGTTTAAAATTTTAATAATTATAATTCTTTTTTTAACAAGTACATACACTTTTGCTGATTTTAATGCTGAGGTAGTCCGAATTATTGATGGTGATACCATTGATGTATTGGATGGTAATAACCAAAAATTGAGAATCAGATTATTAGGTATAGATTCTCCTGAATCAGAACAACCTTTTGGATATGAATCATCCCTTTACTTGAAAAAAATTCTTAATGGGAAATCTGTAAAAATAATTTCAAAGCCAGATAAAAATAAACCTTATACATTAGGTTTTTTCAAAAGAGTTATTGGAAAGGTTATGTTGAATGATAGAGATATTAATCTAGAAATGATCGAAAAAGGTATGGCCTGGCACTTTAAAAAATATAAAAAAAGCCAACCAATTAAAGATCGCTCCAGTTATAATAATGCTGAGAATGAAGCTCGAAAAAAAAATTTTGGCCTATGGTCAATTAAAAATCCATTACCACCATGGAAGTGGAGAAAGATTAAATAGAAAAAGATAACTTGAACAATTTTATTAATTTTATGTCGGAATATTACAATGAAAATTATTTTTATATTTATCAGTTTATTATTTACACCTTTAATTTCTTTAGGAGCTTGTATGGATTTTTATAATCAAGACTTAAAAACACTTCAAGGCGAAAAGTTTAATCTTTGTGAGCATCAAGATAAGCCTATTCTTTTCGTTAATACTGCTAGTAAGTGTGGTTTTACCTCTCAGTTTGAAGGTCTCGAGAATCTTTACCGAGAAAATAAAGAAAAGATTATGGTTGTGGGTTTTCCATCTAATGATTTCAACCAAGAACTAACAACGGATAAAGAAATCCAAGATTTTTGTAAGATGACTTATGCAGTTGAATTTCCAATGATGAGTAAGTCTAGCGTCATAGGTCCAAAAGCAAATCCTGTTTATAAAAATTTAGCGACGATTACCGGCGAGGCACCGTTATGGAATTTTTATAAATTTCTAGTCATGCCGAATGTAGAATCAGTCCATGTTTTTGGAAGTATGACTAGTCCAGATTCAAAAAAAATTACAAGTTTGTTGAAGCCATATATTAAGTAATTAGATTTTATTTATATTCTGAATGATGATGGCAGAGAGCTCTTCCACTGATCTAGAAGTTGATTCAGCCAGAGGAATTCCTAGCCTTTTCATCAAGTTTTCTGCTAAACCCACTTCTTCTCGACAATTTGCTAATGATGCATACTTGCTATCAGGCCTTCTTTCACTTCTTAATGAGTGAAGCCTTTCTGGTTTAATTGTTAATCCAAAAATTTTATCAAGGTATCCTTCCAAAATAGGAGGTAGAGTACCTCTACTGAAATCTTCTGGGATTAGTGGATAGTTTGCAGCTTTAATACCAAATTGCATCGCTAAATATACGCTGGTTGGAGTTTTTCCTGAACGTGAAACGCCGACTAGGATAACCTGTGCTTGATTTAGCCCTGAGTGTGTTATGCCATCATCATGTCCGAGAGCAAAATTAATTGCCTCCATTCTGGGCCCATAATTATTTCCAGTCATACTATGTGATACTCCTGGACGAGTTAATGGATCTTCTTTAATCTCCTCTCCAAGTGGGTTTATGAATGCTTCAAATAGATCGACATAATAAGCATCAACAGCTTTTAATTCGTTTCTTAATTTTTCATTACCGATTGACATTATTACTATAGGCCTGACACCACTAAGCATTTTGGCATTAGCAATTCTTTTTTGAGCATCTTCAACCTTAGATTCTGAATCGATAAATGGAAGCCGAATTTGATCGAATTCTGTATCAGGAAAATGGGCTAATAAGCCACCAAGAGAGCCTGCAGTAATTCCTGTGCCATCTGAAATAAAAAAAGCTGTTCTTTTATTTTTACTCATTTATTTTTTACTGAGTTGTTTCCATGTATTTATTACTGTATCAGGGTTTAAAGATAAAGAGCTAATACCTTGTTTGACAAGCCAATTTGCAAAATCAGGATGGTCTGAAGGTCCTTGGCCACATATACCTACATACTTCTTATTCTTTTTTGCTGAAGCTATTGCCAACCCAATTAATTTTAAGACAGCTGGATCTCTTTCATCAAATCCATCAGCTAAAATACCTGAGTCCCTATCTATTCCTAACGTTAATTGAGTAAGGTCATTTGATCCAATAGAAAACCCATCAAAATATTCCATAAATTCATCTGCTAGAATTGCGTTAGATGGCACCTCACACATCATAATTATTCTTAAGCCGTTTTCGCCTCTTTTTAATCCAAAATCAGACATAATCTGAATTACAGTTTTTGCTTCAGATATAGTTCTTACAAAAGGAACCATTAGTTCAATATTAGTTAAACCCATTTCTTCTCGCACCTTTTTCATCGCGATGCATTCAAGTTCGAAACATTCTTTAAATTCTTTTGATATATATCTGGCAGCACCCCTAAAACCTATCATTGGATTCTCTTCCTCAGGCTCATAAATGTCTCCAGCCACCAACTTTTTATATTCATTAGATTTAAAGTCAGAGGTTCTTACGATTACTGGGTTGGGATAAAATGCAGCTGCAATAGTCGCAACACCCTCAGCTATCTTATCAATATAAAACTGTTTTGGATTCTTATAACCTTTAGCTCGATAATCTATAAGTTTTTGAATATCAGCAGGCATCGCCTTGTAATTAATAATTGCCTTTGGGTGAATGCCAATCATATTATTAATCACAAATTCTAAACGAGCCAACCCAACTCCGTGATTTGGAATTTGGGCAAAAGTAAATGCCATGTCTGGACTTCCGATATTCATCATAATTTTTACTGGCGGTTCAGAAAGCTCCCCATCATCTTTAGTTTCAACTTCATATTTAAGCTCACCCTGATAAACAATTCCAGTTTCCCCCTCTGAGCAACAGACAGTAACTAAATCACCATCTTTTAGAAGTTCTGTTGCATTAACACTTCCAACAATTGCCGGTATACCTAATTCTCGAGCAATAATAGCGGCATGACAAGTTCTTCCACCTCTATTTGTTACTAGAGCCGATGCTCTTTTCATAACAGGCTCCCAATTTGGATCTGTCATATCAGCAACTAATATATCCCCAGGCTCGACTAAATGCATATCTGCTGGGTCATTAACTATTTTAACGGGGCCTACCCCAATCTTTTGTGTTACTGCTCGTCCAGCCACGATTGCTTTGCCAGTTTCTTTGAGCTTAAATGTTTCAATAATATTTTTTGATTGAGATTTAACCGTTTCGGGCCTGGCTTGAAGGATATATATTTTCCCATCAATTCCATTCTTTCCCCATTCTATATCCATTGGGCATTTGTAATGCGACTCAATTGTGACAGCATATTTAGCTAGTTCGATTATATCTTCATCTGAAATACAAAATTTATTAGAATCTTTTTCATCAACATCTGTTGTTATTGTGCTTAAGCCAGCTTGGGTATCTTTACTAAAAACCATCTTAATTTTTTTGGAACCAATTGATCTTCTCACGATAGGCTCTTTACCTTTTGACAGCAGTGGCTTATGAACATAGAACTCATCAGGATTTACTGCACCTTGAACAACAGTTTCTCCTAAACCATATGAAGCAGTAATAAATACGACATCTTTGAAGCCTGATTCGGTATCAATAGTAAACATGACGCCTGAAGAGCCAATATCACTTCTAACCATTTGTTGAACGCCTGCAGATATTGCTACTTCTGAATGTATAAATTCTTTATGGACCCTATAGGAAATAGCGCGATCATTATAAAGAGAAGCAAAAACCTCCTTAATTGCTTGTTTAATATTTTCAATACCATGAATATTTAAAAAACTTTCTTGCTGGCCTGCAAAAGAAGCATCTGGTAAATCTTCTGCAGTTGCTGAGGATCTAACAGCAAAAGTTGTACCTTCTGCTGAATTTTTAATTAATTCTCCATAACCTTTCTCAATAGCCGTATTAAAATCATCTGAAAAAGAACTATTTAAAATCCATTTGCGAACCTTTGCACCACTTTTAGCTAAAGCAATAACATCATTTGTATCTAAATTTTCTAGTTCGGTAATGATTTTTGCTTCTAATTTATTATGTATAAGAAAATCATTGAATGCATTCGCTGTTGTAGCAAATCCGTTGGGTACCCTTACGCCTTTAGCATGAAGTTGAGATATCATTTCTCCTAAAGAAGCATTTTTTCCTCCAACTAGACCTACATCGGTGTTTCTAAGTTTTTCAAATGGTATTACATATTCAGACATCATAAATCCTTATGGTTTATTGAAAGCTATAGCTTATTTAAGACTTAAAGACGTAATTCTGCCAAATATGATTGTTCTTGTCATTAAGTATTATCAGTATTAGAACTATTAAATAATATTTTGCATTAAAAGTTAAATTTAATTGCAGACTTTTATTGAATGTTGTTAAAATGGTAATCCATTTTATAAATGATTATAAATTTCAAATAACGGAGACTCAAATGGCATCATTATTAGAACAATTAAAGTCAATGACTACAATCGTTGCAGATACAGGGGAAGTTGAAGCAATTAAGACGCTTAAGCCAGTTGATGCGACAACTAACCCATCATTACTTTTAAAGGCAAGTACATTACCTCAGTGTGAACCAATGATTGCTGAAGCTATTGCTTACGCAAAGTCAAACAGTTCAGATAAAGCCCAACAAATTGAAGATGCTGCAGATAAACTAGCTGTGTTAGTTGGTTTAGAGATACAAAAACATATACCAGGAAGAATTTCAACTGAAGTAGACGCAAGTCTATCTTTTAATGTAGACAAAATGGTCGCTAAGGGAAGAAAAATAATATCTTTATATAATGAAGCTGGGGTTACAAATGACCGGGTATTAGTTAAATTGGCATCGACATGGGAAGGGATTAAGGCTGGAGAGATTCTTGAAAAAGAGGGTATTAATTGTAATTTAACTTTATTATTTAGTTTTGCTCAGGCAAGAGCTTGTGCTGAAGCTGGCGTATTTTTAATTTCTCCATTTGTTGGAAGAATAATGGATTGGTATAAAGCTAAAACTGGTGAAACTTATACATCTGAAACAGACCCAGGTGTTATTTCAGTTCAAAATATATATGGATGGTACAAGGAACATGGTTTTAAAACTGTTGTTATGGGTGCGTCTTTTAGAAATATTGGAGAAATAACCGCCTTAGCAGGATGCGATCGTTTGACAATTGCTCCAGCATTATTGGAAGAATTGGATTCAACAGAGGGTGATTTACCTCAAGCTCTTAAAGATAATGGGGCAACAAAAGATAAGCCAGCAAGGCTTGAAGAAGGCCAATTTAGGTTTGATCATAACGGAGATGCAATGGCAACTGAGAAATTAGCTGAAGGTATTCGTAATTTTGTCATTGATCAAAATAAATTAGAAGCAGCGTTAGCTGAAAAACTGTAAATAATTATAAGCTTTAATTGATTGACATCTATTGATTGAAGCGATACTATTTCGGTCTG
>ENA-OSJC01001140-OSJC01001140.1-marine-metagenome-genome-assembly--contig:-NODE-1140-length-22659-cov-11.219821_pt1 | contig 22659 bp, 20 predicted proteins | sample MGYA00237885_ERZ534234 | MGnify/ENA primary metagenome ERZ534234 (study PRJEB26413, sample SAMN06343907) | marine metagenome | isolation source: coastal waters | place: Atlantic Ocean: West Antarctic... | reverse complement strand
GTAAGTTCCCACGTGTTACTCACCCGTGCGCCACTAAGGACACCTAGCAAGCTAGGGCCTTCGTTCGACTTGCATGTATTAAGCATGCAGCAAGCGTTCGTTCTGAGCCATAATCAAACTCTTAAGTTGAATTACCTACTCATTTAAAACTTACTTACTATTGTAAACTTATTATAAATTGACGTAGGTTAGACGCCAAAACACGAAAGTTTCTTTTATTTAAAAAAGCAAACTTAGGTTCGTATTTCAACGTTAATATACCCACCGTCTATTCATTTCCTATTAACTATTAATAAAGAGCAAGAATCCCTAGTGCACAATAAAGGCAATAAGAATTCAAATTTTTAGTAGGAGTATAACTATACTTTTAAGGAAGTTTGTCAAACTACAAATACGTAAATAAGCAAATAAATAAGTAATATATTAAAAAATTGAGGGTATTTGGTTGCGGGGGTAGGATTTGAACCTACGACCTTCAGGTTATGAGCCTGACGAGCTACCAAGCTGCTCTACCCCGCGATCAGAAGGGGAAGATATGTTAAATTAATATGAAATTCAATAATTTTAATCATTTGTTTAAAGTTAAAAATAAGATTATTTGTAAGATAATTAATTTTTAATATCTCTATTAAAGTAGTCATAAGTATTAAAAATGCCAGGAAACGAGTCACAAAGATCTGCATTAGATATGTTAATATGGCTGTATGGCTCTATAGTCACATCATTAACTGAAAATTTGTGAACTATCCGGTATTCATACTTATAATCTCTTTGCAAAAGAAAATCATTAATTTGAGAATCTAACAAACAAATCAATTCATTTTTTCTATAATTACTATTTTTAATAAAAGTATTAAAAAAGTTTTGATTTGGAGTTTTTTTATAAAAATAAATAATTTCTTCTTTTAAAGATGATGGATAAATGTCAGTCATAATATCATTAAAAGGGAATTCCATTTTTATTTTAGGCGTATAAGAATAGGTAAATAATGGAAAAAATAATAATAAAGATATCAAATATTTATTCATCTTATAAAAATAGAAAAATAAATTAAGAATTAGTAAAAAAGATAAAAATTTAAGTACAATTAGAATTCTACCATTATCTGGCAACATAAAAAATTTATTTAAATGGACTAAACAGAAAAAACATAAGAAAAAACTTATACTAAAAAAAATGTTATTTACTCTATTTCGTGTAATAAAAAAAAATAATGAAGTGAATATTAGGAGTAATATAACAATTAGAAATGAATTGTTATAAATAAAATTAGAAAAACTATCGAGATTAAAATTTAAATTAATATCAGCTGCATTAATATTATCTAATAAATTTGTATTTGTTGCAGAATTCTTAACAACGTAATCAAAAATTTGTGGGGCAGAATCTTTAGGAAATCTAAAGATCTCTTGTAAACCACCTAAAATTTTAGCAGAATTAAAATAAGAACTAAAAAAATTTTGAAAGTTCAAACTTAATTGTTTAATTACAGAAAAAGTAAAGACTAATAAGGATAACTGAGAAATTGAGATTAAAAAAATAGCTTTGTAATTATTAAAGCTATTAATATAAATAGAAGATATATAAAATAGAAAAATGAATAATAAGCTAAATAATAAATTAAATAAATCAGCATTAAGAAATAAAGATAATTGAAGGAAAGCAACTATATATATTGATAATATCAATATATTTAAAGAGGAATAAAAAATCAAACTCTTTTTGTCTATAGAGAGTTTTTTATTACTCATAAGGAATTTATTTAAAATCACAAAAATCAACAAGGACACAAAACAACTAATAAATACATCCAATCCAGAAAAAAATAAAATAACTAAAAAACTCAATATAAAATTTAAAAAAATAAATTTTTTATACTTTATATACAGAATTAAATTTAAAATAATAAAGACAAAAGGGAAAAATCTGAACTCATTTTCCCAAGGAGCCACTCTATCAAAATAGTTAATAAATAAGAAGTTCACTTTAATTAGTAAGAGAAAAATGACAGTTTTTTTAAAACTAAATATCTCTGAAATACAAAAATAAAAAATAATAGAAAAAAAAATTGATGCGTAATAAGTAACTTGCATTAATCTGTGAATATTAAAGCCAAAATTTTTAAAGGTAAAAAACCCAATTAAATGATCGGGGACGAAGCCGTGTATGGAAAATTTAATATCTGAGTATAGATTAATATTTTCTGTGAGGGTTAATAGTCCAAACATTCCATGATTGAGCCAGGTAAAGCCAGACTGTTGTATGAAAGGAAAAATAGAATTTGAATATATTGCTAATATTATTAATGGAATAGTTATGAATTTTAAATGAAGAAATTGAATTTTGATATTTTTTTTAAAAGTAAAAAAAGTTAAAAAAATTAAAAGCAAGAAAATTATTAAGAGTAATAGTGAATTATTCGTGTATCTAAATTTTAGAAATAATAAAAATAATGTTTCTAGATTGAGAAAAATGATAGCAATAGATAATTTGCTTTTATCTAAAGTAAATAACAAAAATGAAAATATTAAGATATATAAATAAATAACTTCCACATGTGTAAGCTGATTGATAATTAGGCAGAATAAAAAGGATGCAAGAGCAGAAATAAAAAACTTATTAGAATATATTTTCATATTAAATCCGTGACTTTTAATTATAAAAATTAATAAAATTGAAAAAATAATCTCTAGAAAAGATATTCCGAGATAAATATTTTTTGTTGCAAGTGGGAAACTATAATTATTATTGATATTAAAAAAATAATTAAGGCAAATTGGAATAAATAAAAGAATCAATAAATGATAAGTATCTCCAAAAGAGAATGAACGGATAATTTTTGCTTTTAAAATCTTATGCAATGACTCTAAAAGTATATAAAAAACAACAAATGAAGTTACGAACACCGGAAACTCTAAATATAGCTTAGATTTTATAGGCAATGTATATATGTTAATAATCGGATATATTTCATTAATATCTGAAATATTGATTGCAAAGATGTATGAAAGTAAAAAAAAACTTAATCTAATCGAAAAAAATAGAAAATTTGAATCATTAAATTCTTTATTAAAATATGATGATAAATTATTAATCATAATTACATTATTGCTATTTTCAAAGATATGCCAATGAAAATGGTCAACAAAAAAGATATTGAGGTCTTAGTTGCTTTATTTAGTTATAGAAAAAATTTAAACATAAAAAAAATTAATAAAACAAATATTTATATACATTTATTAAAATCACATGAATTAGTGTTATATGTCATTAAAACTCAAATATTTATTATAAAATTAATTTCTCTTATTTTTAATCAAAAAAAATTTCATGATCAAGAAATTAAGGGAATTGATAAGATATTTAGCATTATTAAAAAAGTTAAGATTATTAGATTAGATAAATTAGAAGAGTTATTTTATTCACTATTAATTATTCATAACTCCAGAGGCAAAAATTTAACAAATGCGTTTAAGGAAGATAAATTTGAAGATAATTTAATTTATGATGTGGCAGTAATAGGATCTGGGCCTGGGGGCAGCGTAACAAGCTATTACTTAAATAACAATAAATTCAAAACCATATTGATTGAGTCTGGCAAGGGCTATAAGAATTCATTTGAAAAACATTCTAGCACTGAATTATTAAACCAATGGAAATATGGAGGAATATCCTCAACTATTGGAAATAATTTTCTCCAATATTCATCTGGGGAGACTTTTGGAGGGGGTAGTGAAATTAATAGTGGTTTAATAAATTTACCTGATGAAGGCTTTATTAATAGACTAAAAAATAAATTTGATATTCAAGATATTAGTATTGATCAAATAAACGAAAATCTTAAAGAAATTTTTAAAATTATGAAAATAAAAAAATATCAAATAAAAAATACTAATTTAGTTAATGAGTTTCTAAAAAGTAATAAAAGAAAAATACGAATAGAAAAATTAAAAAAATTTTACTCTTTAGTGAAGAATGATTTGAAAAAACAAAGTATGTCTAAAACTTTACTAAAAGACTATATTAATAAAAAAGGTAACTACATCACGAATGATAGCTTAAAAAAAATTAAAGAAAAAAAAAACTTTTATGAACTAAGCCTAACTAGCGGTAAAGACTTAAAAGCTAAAAATGTATTCCTTTGCATGGGTTCGCCTTACACATCTAATTTCCTATTAAGAAACAAACTTATCGATAAGAAAGAGATTAATTATTTAAAATTTCATCCCATGATTAAGATTATAATAAAAAGTAAAAAAAAGATTAATTTAAATGATAATGATATAATGCCTTATCAATTAACTGAATACATGCCTAAATATATAATCGGTCATGCCTCGAGTAATATTAATTTTATAAAGATTGCTTTGGATAAACATGATCTTGAAGAAAATATAGAAGAGAACTATGAGTATATTTCAATATTTCATATTACTTACTCTTTAGGGAAGGCTAATTTAATTAAATCAAATTTAATTAAAGAGCCATTATATAATTTTAATCTCTCACAAGCTGAAATTCGTATATTAATTCAAGGAATTAAGGATGCTTGTAAATACTTTTTAAATAATAAAAATATTGAGTATGTGTACCCATTAGTTGAAAATACAAAAAAAATAATAAATAAAAAAGATATGAGAATTTTAGATAATAATTTTAAGCCAAGTTCATTTTATTTATCTGCCGTACACTTACTAGGAGGCTTACCATTTGGAGAAAAAAATACTCCCCTCGATTCATTTGGTAAATTAAAAAAGCAAAAGGGAATATACGTGAATGATTCATCTCTAATTTGTGACGACTTACTTAGAAATCCACAGGCTACAGTAATGGCATTAACTATGAGGAATATAATAAAATTCATACGAGACCATAAGAATTGACTCTAAGTTATTTAAAAGTGTTTAGGTGGAATAATTTAACTAAAAATATTTTGATATTTTTTCCTTACATCCTAAATCAGCAATATTTTTACCTACAAGATATCAATCAATTATTGTTAGGCTTCGTGGCTTTTTCATTAATCACTCTAGCGAGCTATTTAATTAATGATATCTCAGATTTTGAGACAGATAAGATAAATATATTAAAGAATAAAAATTATTCAGAAAACAGTAATTCAAAAAAAATAAAGTTTTATTATATTTTTATAATTTTTTTGACATTCTTGCTATTTAGTTATTTTTTTACTGAAGTTATTACAAAAGAAATTTTTTTTTATTTGATACTTTTTATGATTTATAATTTCTATACTAAAAAAATTTTTATTTTTGATATTTTTTTTTTAATATGCTTTTACCTTGTCAGATTTATATACGGTTCTAGTTTATTAGAAATTAACATAGGAACTTTAGTTATTTTTTTCTTATTTAATCAATTTTTGATACTATCCTTAACGAAAAGGATGATTCAAATAATTTCTAATAATTTATTAAATATTAATAAAATTATCCCTTACAACATGTCTCATGTAAGAATTATAACATATATAATGTATATTTTTTTTATTTTAAACTTAATAATTTTTATAAATTATATTGTTTACTTTCAATATTCAGTAAACTTAATGGGGCTTATAATTACCAATAAGATTTTAAATCTAGCTCAACTATTATCTTTATTTTCAATATATATTGCTTTTCATTTAAGAATTTTTTATCTTTTAAAAAATGAATTAATCAAAATAGATTTAGTTGCCTATCTGATTAAAGATAAAATTGTAATGATCTTATCTTCTTTATTTCTTATTATATTAATTATATGAAAATGAATTACATTATAACTGGTGGCTCTGGTTTTCTAGGAAGTGAAATATGTAAGTTACTTCATAAAAAAAAAATAGATTTTATAAATATAGACACCAATAAACCCCTGAATTTAATCGAGCACTATAAAAAAGCTGATTTGAATAACATTGATAGCTATAAGGATTTAATTAAAAAGAATTGTATTGTAATACACTGCGCGGCTTCCGTGCCTTTAAAAAAAGGACGATTCAAAGAAGATAATTTTGATACTACTAAAAATTTAGCTGAAATTTGCCTGAGTAAAGAAGTAAAAAAATTTATCTATATATCTTCTTCTGCTATCTGTGGAATACCCTTAAAAAACCCTATAAAAGAAAATGATGTTAATATGCCTATAGACCCATACGGCCTGAGTAAAAAAAAATCTGAAGAGTTTTGTGAAAGTTTAATTTCAAAAGGTCTTCCCTTGACTATAATTAGACCTAGGACCATTATGGGAATTGGTAGGTTAGGATTATTTAGTATTCTCTTTAATTGGATTATAAATAATAGAAACATACCTGTTTTTAATTCCGGTTCTAATTATTATCAATTCATAGACTATGAAGATTGTGTTGATTGTATTTACCTAGCTTCAAAGTCTTCGTTAAATGATACTTTTAATATTGGAGCAAAAGACTTTTGCTCGATCAGAGAAACTATCGAAGCTCTGATAAAATATAGTAACTCTAATTCAAAAATTAAAAATATTAAATTTGGAATAGTTATAAAAATTACTGATTTTTTATCAAAATGTAAATTATTACCTTTCCAAGAGTATCAAATTAAAGCATATGGAAGTTCAATTTATTTTGATAATTGTAAAGCTAAATTATTACTTAATTGGCAGCCTAAGTTTAGTAATAAAGAAACCGTTATGAAATCTTTTAAATATTTCATCGAAAACAGTGACAAAGAAATCATTTCAAATAAGTCTATTCAATCAAGTTATATAAAAAATAAATTTCTCACTTTTTTGAATTTAATATTTCTATAAAAATAATGGTAGCGAAGGAGGGATTTGAACCCCCGACCTTGGCATTATGATTGCCCTGCTCTAACCAACTGAGCTACTTCGCCATATATCTATTATTAGTAATTATAATAATTTGATTAGAATTTAAATCTTTTTATTTAATTCTTTTTTTAAATGATTGAATGCTAAGGCTATTTCTTTTTTTGAGTACGAATTCATAACGATTTCAACCCCCCTAAATTTGCCATCAAATATAGGATAACTCCCGACTCTAACCTCGTTAAACATTAATTCTGTATCTTTCAACCTTTGAGCAATAACACTTTCATAAAAATGAGTTTTTAAACTTTTTGAATAAATTTTTGTATTTGATTTTATTTTTTTTAAGAACTCTTTCATCATAGCCTCTGCTATAATTGGGATGCCTGCAAATACATAAATATTTTCTATTTGAAAGCCAGGTGCACCGCTAACTTTATTAAGTATGATTTTTGATCCCTTTGGCATAAAAGCCATTTTTTTTCTAGCATCTGTTAAGTCAGATTTATTTTTATAATATTTCTCTAATTCTTTAAATGCTTTTTTATTAAGGCAATAATCTCTTTTCAAAGCTACTGAAATTGATTCTGCAGTTATGTCATCGTGGGTGGCACCTATGCCTCCTGTTGAGATAATATAATTAAAATTATTTTTTAAAGATCTGACTGTTTTTATTATTGTTGATTTAATGTCAGGTATAACCCTGACTTCCTCTAAGCTGATTCCATTAGAAAAAAGCTGCTTAGCTAAATAATTTATATTTTTATCTTGTGTTCTTCCTGATAGAATTTCGTTGCCTATAATTAATAGTGCAGCATTTTTGAATTTTTTACTCTTGGACATAATTAATGATTTATAAAGATATAATATTAAAGGGAACTTTAATCAAACGTTATAAAAGATTCTTTGCAGATGTAAAAGTTAACAATAAAACTCTGACAACCTATTGCCCTAATACTGGCTCTCTAAAAGGTCTTCTTGATGAAGGTAATGAAGTTCTTGTTGCTAAAGTTGACAACCCTAAAGCAAAGCTAAAATATCGACTTGAAGCTATAAGGTCTAATGATGTTTTTATTGGAATTAACACGAGTCTGCCTAATTTAATAATATCTGAGTCCATTTTAGACAAAAAATTATTAAAGGAATTTACAGGCACACTTAGAAGAGAGGTTAAGTACGGAGTTAATTCAAAAATTGACATTTTACTTGAAGAAAATAATCATAAAATTTATATAGAAATTAAGTCTGTTACTATGTCTAGAGAGAAAGGCATTGCTGAATTTCCAGACTCGATTACGTCGAGAGGTTCAAAACATTTAATTGAACTATCTAAAACAGTGAATTCAAATACTAGCTGTTACTTGATTTATTTAATTCAAAGACCTGATGTTAAAAGTTTTAGGATCGCAAAAGATATCGATAAAGAATATTATGAAAATTCTCTTATTGCTAAAAAAAATGGTGTTAAATTTATTGCATATTCATGTAATGTTAATGAAAAAGGTGTAGAAATAAAAAAAGAGATTAAAATTATTAATGATTAAAACTTATAAAAGTAGTGAAATTAATGCATGTAGGGAGGCTTCAAAAATATCGTCTATTGTTTTAGATGAAGTTAGTGAAATTGTTCAGGAAGGTAACTCTACAGATGAAATTGATAAATTTTGTTTTAACAGAATAAAAGAGTTAGGAGCTACTCCGGCCCCATTATTTTACAGAGGATTCCCTAAGGCTTCTTGTACGTCTTTAAATCATGTCATATGCCATGGCATTCCAAATAAAAATAAAATACTTAAAAAAGGTGATATTCTTAACGTTGATGTGACTTCTATAGTAGATGGTTGGCACGGGGATACTTCGCGAATGTTTAAAGTAGGTAATATTTCGATTAAAGCTTCAAATTTAATGAAGGTTACCCATGATTGTTTAATAGAGGCTATCAAAGTTGTTAAACCTGGAGAAAAAATATCAAAAATAGGTCAAAAAATTGATGAAATAGCGAACTTAAATAATTTTAGTGTTGTTCAGGATTTTTGTGGACATGGACTGGGTAAAAAATTTCACGAAAATCCAAGCATAGTTCACTATTACGATCCTTATTATGATTCTATAAAATTTTTATCTGGCATGATATTTACTATTGAGCCCATGATAAATATTGGAAAATATAATTCAAAAGTGCTCCCTGATGGATGGACAGCAGTCACAAGAGATAAAACACTTAGTGCTCAATACGAACATACGATATACATAAATGAAGATAAAATTGAGATTCTAACAGAATCTCCAAAAGGAGTTTTTTATAATTGATACCGCGCTATTCTAGAAAAATTGTCAAAGATATTTGGGAAGATAATAACAAATTCCAAATCTGGCTTGATTTAGAAATTCTAGCGTGTGAAGCCATGGAAAAATATGGCTATATTCCTCAAGGCACCACAAAAAAAATCAAAAAGAAAGCCAAGTTTAAAGTCAAAGAAATTGAAAATATTGAAAAAGTCACAAAACACGATGTCATTGCATTTTTAACTAATGTCGCCAAGTATGTCGGTGATGAATCTCGCTTTATTCATAAAGGCTTAACTTCAAGTGATATTTTGGACTCATCTTTTTCTATTCAATTAAATCAATCTTCTGGACATATATTAGATGGACTAGAAAAACTTAATAAGTCTTTACTTAAAATTTCCAAAAAACATAAAAATACTCTTTGTGTTGGAAGAAGTCATGGCATTCATGCGGAAGTGACAACTTTTGGCCTTAAAATGCTTGGTTATTTCGAAGAAAATAAAAGAAATATCAAAAGACTGAAGAGCTCTATTGACCAAATCAAAACAATTCAAATGTCTGGACCTGTTGGAAACTATTCTAACATAGACCCAAAAATTGAAAAATATGTTGCACAAAAATTAAAATTTAAAGTAGAGAAGGTATCGACTCAAATAATACCAAGAGATAGACACGCAGAATTATTTTGTACATTTTCTATAATTGCTAGTTCTCTTGATCGCTTAGCGACTGAAATTAGACATTTACAAAGAACTGAAGTCTTAGAGGTAGAGGAAGGTTTTAGTAAAGGACAAAAAGGAAGTTCCGCCATGCCTCATAAAAAAAATCCTATATTATCAGAAAATGTTTCTGGGCTAACGAGAGTTGTCAGATCTTTAGCTATACCAGCGTTGGAAAATATTACCTCTTGGCATGAAAGAGACATTAGCCATTCGAGTGTTGAGAGAATTAACGCACCTAATGCAACAATAACATTAGATTTTGCAGTCCAAAGAACCATCAATATCATAGATAATTTAGTCATTCATAAAGATCATATGCTTAATAACTTAAATAAATTAAAAGGACTACCCTACTCACAAAATATTTTAATATTTTTAGTAGATAATAAAGTTTCAAGAGAAGACGCTTATCAAGTCGTTCAAAGATGCGCTTTAGAAACTTGGAATGGAGATAAAAGCTTTAAAGAAAATTTACTTGACGATTCTTTATTAAAAAAACTTAATCTTTCATTAAAAATAGATAAAATATTTTCGAATACAGACCTGAGCAAAAAAGTTGAATTAATATTTAAGAGATCGGTAAACTAAATGAAAACTAAACTCAAAAAACTTTACGAAGGTAAAGCAAAAATTATTTATCAAAAAAATACAAAAGAAGTTCATGCTTATTATAAAAATGATGCGACCGCTTTTAATAATCTAAAAAAAGGATTTATCAAAGATAAAGGCAAGATTAATAATGCTATCTGCTCTTATCTTTATGAAATTTTAAATAATGCAGATATTCCGACTCACTTTATTAAAAAAATAGATAAAAATACTCAGCTATTAGAAAAAGTAGATATTGTTCCAATAGAGGTTTTGGTGAGAAATTATTTTGCAGGTTCTCTTTCAAAGAAATTTGGAATCAAAGAAGGTACTAAAATACCAGACGCTTTAATTGAGTACTGTCTTAAGTCAGACGAATTAGGAGATCCTCACATTAGTCCAGAACATATTTTCACCATGAGCCTTTGTGATCCTGAGACTCTTGAACTTATTGATGACTACTCATTAAGAGTTAATGATATTTTAAGATCAGTTTTTTATACCGTAGGTTTAAAGTTGATAGACTTTAAACTTGAATTTGGCATTAGTAAAAAAAGTAACGAATTAGTCTTAGCTGATGAAATTTCTCCTGACACCTGTAGGCTTTGGGATCTCAAAACTAATGAAAAGTTAGATAAAGATAGATTTAGAAGAGATTTAGGTGGAGTTGAAGAAGCTTATCTAGAGGTAATGAGTAGACTAGGTCTTAAGATATGAGGGTGAAAATTCTAGTTAGATTAAAAAAACAAATACTAGAACCTCAAGGAAAAAATATAGAGGAGTCCCTTAATAGCTTAGGATTTGATAAATGTTCTAATATCCGTCAAGGGAAACTTATTGAGCTAGATCTTCCTGATGGACTAGAGGATAGAGATACTTACATAAAAACTATTTGCGATAAACTGCTAGTCAATAACGTCATAGAAGAATACGAAGTTCTTTAATGTCGCTGAGTTCTGCTGTTATTACATTTCCAGGATCAAATTGTGACAGAGACGCCCAGACTTACTTAGAAGCACTGACTAGCCAAGACACTCATAAAGTTTGGCATAAAGATGTCTCACTACCAAAAGTAGATTTACTCATCATCCCAGGTGGATTTAGTTTTGGAGATTATTTGCGCTCAGGCGCAATGGCTTCCAAGAGCCCAATTATTAATGATGTTTTAAAACATGCTGACCGAGGTGGATACATTATTGGTATATGTAATGGTTTTCAAATTTTAACTGAGATTGGTCTTTTGGATGGGGCTTTGAATAGAAATATAAATTTAAAATTTTTAGCAAAAAACTGTTTTATCAAAAAAAACCATGACAATTATTTCAATAAAAAAATCTTATCCGATCAGTGTCTCTCGATACCAGTCGCACATAATGAAGGAAGTTATTATAATTCAGAAGAAGGACTCAAGTCTCTTGAAGATAATCAGCAAATATCTTTTTTGTATTGTGATGAGAAAGGTAACACAACTGATCAATCTAATCTCAATGGTTCTCTTAATCACATTGCTGGCATCACCAATAAGAAAAAAAATGTTTTAGGGTTAATGCCTCACCCTGAAAGAGCCTTTCAAGATTTTCATACATCTCAAGATGGTCAATTAATTTTAGAGTCCCTTTTAGGATGAACACGGAATTAATTCTACAGCATGGACTAACCTTGGACGAATATGAGGTAATCAACAATTATTTGCAAAGAGAATTAACTATGGAGGAATTGGGAATTTTTTCAGCTATGTGGAATGAACACTGCTGTTATAAAACTTCAAAGAAATGGTTAAAAAAACTCCCAACATCCAATGATATCGTTATTCAAGGTCCAGGAGAAAATGCAGGAATTATTGATATTCAAGATGATGATGCTATCGCCTTTAAGATAGAAAGCCACAATCACCCAAGCTACATCGAACCTTTTAATGGTTCTGCAACTGGGGTTGGAGGAATACTAAGAGATATTTTTACAATGGGTGCAAGACCTATAGCAACACTTAACTCAATTCGATTTGGAGATTTGTCCAACTTTAAAACAAAATACTTAGTCAACGGTGTTGTGAAAGGAATTGGTCATTATGGAAACTGTATTGGTATTCCAAACATTGGTGGAGAATGCGAATTTGATCACTCTTACAATTATAATAATCTTGTCAATGCTATGGCAATTGGCCATGTGAAAAAAGACTCCATTTTTTACTCTGAACCTAAAACCATTGGTGGATTAATTGTCTATATAGGCTCAAAAACTGGTAAAGACGGAATTCACGGCGCAAGTATGGCATCCGATGTTTTTTCAGAAGATGATGAAGACAGTAAAAGACCATCTGTTCAAGTTGGAGATCCTTTTATGGAAAAACTTCTCATGGAAGGATGCCTAGAACTAATGGACGCGAAACTCATTGAGTCTATGCAAGATATGGGCGCAGCGGGCATCACCTCATCAAGTGTGGAGATGGCATCAAAAGGAAATTTAGGTGTAGAAATTAATCTTGATAAAATTCCACTCAGAGAGCCTTTAACTGCCTATGAGATCCTTCTCTCTGAAAGCCAAGAGAGAATGCTAGCTGTTATCCTTGAGGAAAATAATGAGAAAGTAAAAAATATTTTAAAGAAGTGGGAAATTGATTATGAAGTCATAGGCGTAGTCACAGATACAAAAAAAGTTATCTTTAAATCACAAGATAAAATTGTCGTTGATCTCCCAGTAGACATTATTGTTGACTCAGCGCCCGAATACGACAGACCCTTTAATCTTCCCCTTAAACGCAAAGTTCAAGAGTATGACTTTAGTCGATTGAATACAGAAACATGTCTCAATAATCTTTTAACAAACATTAATTACTCACATAAAGCCTGGGTCTATGATCAATACGACTCTACCGTTATGGGCGATACAATTTGTGAACCTGGAAGCTCAAGTGGTATCGTTAAGGTTCATAAAACCAATAAGGCCATAGGAGCTACAACAGATTGTAATCCTCTATATATTCGAATTAATCCTGAGCAAGGAATGGCGCACACAGTAGTTGAGTCTTATAGAAACTTAGTGTCATCAAACATTAAGCCCATGGCTATTACAAATAACCTCAACTTCGCAAGTCCTATTGATCAAAATATTATGGGTGAACTTGTTTTATCTATTCACGGCTTAAAAGAAACTGCCGAATATTTTGATACTCCCATCGTCTCAGGCAATGTGTCTTTATATAACCAAACCAACGATGAACCCATCAAACCCACACCCGTGATTGGTTGCGTAGGCCTCAATGAAGATTATCAATCCATCATACCTACGCATTTTCAAAATGACGGAGACCAAATTTTTATGATTGGAAAACCTCTAGATCTAGCCGAGAGCCCCTATTTCCTCCAAGATCAACTAGGACTAAATAATATCAATGAGTTCAATGATTTAGCGAAATGTGATTTTGCATTAGAAAAAAAACATCAAGATTTCCTATTTCAAATGTTTGATAAGAACATAATCAAGTCTTGTAATGATATATCTAGAGGTGGGCCAATCCATTCACTCATTACTATGATGACTTCTCAATTAGGATTTCACATTAAACACAGTAATGAACTCAGCTTATTTTCTGAATATTTAGCAGGATATATCATGATTATAGACCAAAATAACTCAGAGAGTATCGTCAAAGAAGCTCAAGCAGGATGTATTGACCTCATGCATTTGGGAAGTGTGAAAAATAGTGCTATTGAAATTAATAAATTTCAACCTAAGTTTAATAGTGTATATGAGATTTATAAGAATAATTTTTCAGATAGAATAAAAAATTAATATGGCAATCGAACAAGTAAAACTAGAGAATTTATTAAAGGAAAAATTTCCTGATGCGAATATCTTAGTTAGAGATTTAGTAGGAGATAATAATCACTACTCTGTTATTATTGAGTCTAAAGCATTCAATGATCTCAATAGAGTGCAACAACATCAACTAGTCTATCAATCCTTAGACGGATTAATGGATAGTGAACTTCACGCAATGCAACTACAAACGAAAGGTATATAAAAATGGAACTAGAAGAAGGACTCAAAACTAAAATCCAAGAACAAATTCAATCAAAAGATGTATTTTTATTTATGAAAGGGAACCCAGATTTTCCTATGTGTGGTTTCTCATCAACTGCAAGTGCAATTTTAAAACAGTGTGGTGTAGAGTTTGGACACTGTAATGTTTTAGAAGATGAAGATATCCGTGAAGGTATTAAAGCTTACTCTAATTGGCCTACTATTCCTCAACTCTATATCAAAAATGAGTTTGTAGGTGGTTGTGATATTATTAAGGAGATGGCTGAGTCAGGCGAATTACTTGAACTACTTAATACTAGAGGTATCAAAATAGAAATTAAATAAAATATTTTATATTTTTAATAATTCAATTGCCTTAAGCCTTTTAGTTGAAGAATAAAATAAATGTTTATTTTTAAAATTTTTTGTAAATCCGACCGTCTTATTAAGCCATATGTGTTATCTTAACCTCGAATAGATTTAGAGTTTACAAATGAACCACATTTAAAATGTAGCGAGTGTGGGGTAACAAAAGAAGTAACAGCTAATTATATTAATTCTCTATCAGAAGAAATGATTACAGTTTGTTATGATTGTAGTAGAGCCAAGTATGTTGAGTCGTTAATGCTTGTATCGTCTATTGAAATACTGACAGACACATAAAGAACTTTCACCAGATATTACAAATCTCTTAATCCTTATAAATTTTAGAATTAGAGTTAGTGATTATTCTTCGTGAGCGCTTTAGAATTTATTTAAAGTATCTATGTTGAGTAGTATTGAGAAATTATCTTGAATAGAATTCGATAACGAGGTTTGGTTCCATTACAACAGCATAAGGAACATCACTCAGTTGAGGTCCTCTGATAAATTTACCAGAACACTTAGCTAGTTCTAACTGAAGATATTCAGGAACATCTCTCTCGTTGGAACTTAGAGTTTGAATAATCATAGGAATGTTTTGACTTTCGTCTTTTAAAGAAATTTCATCTCCATCTTTTACTTGGTAGGATTTTTTATCAAGAACTTTACCATTAACCATTACGTGACCATGATTAACTAGTTGTCTTGCAGCAAATACTGTAGGCGCAAATTTTAATCTAAACACAACGGCATCGAGTCGTCTTTCAAGCAATTCGATTAATAGCTGACTTGTATCACCCCTTAAACGTTCCGCTTCAACAAATATTCTTTTAAACTGTTTTTCAGTTATATCGCCGTAATATTTCTTTAACTGCTGTTTAGCTTTTAACTGTATACCATAATCTGATAATTTTCTTTTTCTCGCCTGTCCATGTTGTCCTGGACCATAAGGTCTTCTATTAAATGGACTTTTTGGTCTACCCCATAGGTTTAGACCTAATCTTCTATCAATTTTATGTTTGGACGCTGCTCTTTTTGTCATAAGTTGGTGATTTATATAGAATAGATCATTGAAGTCAATTCTAATTTGCTAAAAACTTTGTTATTCCATAAACAGATTTAAGGTCATTTTGGCTTAAATTTGATATTTTTAAGTAATTTCTGATAGATATTTGCAATTTATCCCTCTTAGACTTCACTGAAGTAAAGTTTTTCTTATCCAATTCATTAAATAAAAAGCCAATAAAAGCTTCAATTTCCAATGATTTTAAGGATTGAGTTTGTTTTAGAATCTTTTCTTTTTTGAGCGTAAGTTCTGTGAGAGCGTAAGCGATAATACTTACTGAATGAGACAAATTGAGAGACTTGGAACCTAGAGTAGGAATTGTAGTGATAAAGTTTGCATGAGAAATTTCCTCATTATTTAGACCATTATTTTCCTGTCCAAATAAAATACTTAATTTTTGAAATTTTTTCTTTTTAATATCTTCTAACTTGATGAAAGGAATATGAAAATCTCTCTTTCTCACTGATGTTGCAATAACTAAATCTGAGTCTTTAATGCTCTTTTCGATGTTATCAAAAACTTTAATTTTTTTTGCTATCGATGAAAAATGCTTAGAAGCATTAATGCCCTCTTTGTTTGGCCAAGGATGCCTCGGATTGATTAAAGATATGTTTTTAAATCCAAAGCAACCAATCGATCTCACTGACATGCCTATGTTAGCAGTTAGCTGAGGTTTGTTTAAAATAAATTGGATTTTTTTCAAGTGGATTTAATGAGCTTGTAAATTAAACCTTCACGAAGTGCGTTATAGGAAGCATCAATGATATTAGTTGAAACACCTACAGTCGTCCAAATAGAACCATCTTGATCTTTAGTTTCAATAATTACACGAACTATTGCGTCAGTACCTTTTTCAGAGGAGAGAATTCTCACTTTAAAATCTGTCAGTTCTAAATGTTCTAGAGAAGGATAAAAGTTCACCAGTGTCTTTCTCAAAGCTTTATCAAGGGCATTAACTGGACCATTACCAATTTCAACATTCATAAACTCTTCATCTTTTATTTTAATTCTAACTGTAGCCTCCGATTCAGTAACTAACTCCCCTTTCGCATTCAATCTTCTATCATCAATGACTTTAAATCTTATAAGTTCGAAAAAATCCGGAATCCCAAGTAAAGTTTTACGAGCAAGAATTTCAAAACTAGCTATTGCCTCATCAAACGAAAAACCCTCATACTCTTTATTTTTTACTTCCTGTAAAAGAAAATCTAATTTTGACTCATACTCTGTAGGAGAGATACCCACTGTATTGAGAAGAGATATGATATTGGACTTGCCTGATTGATCAGATATTACAATTTTTCTTTTATTTCCAACGGTTTTAGGATCAATATGCTCATAGGTTTTAGGATCTTTATTGATTGCAGATACATGTAATCCTCCCTTGTGAGCAAAGGCATTTTCACCAACATAAGGCTGATGTTGATTGGGCTGCCTGTTAAGAATATCGTTTAGAAGAATAGAAGTTTTTTTTAGAAGTCCTAAATTTTCTTCTTTAATATTACTTTCAAAATTTGTCTTTAATAAGATATTAGGAATTACTGAAACTAAGTTAGCGTTGCCACATCTCTCACCTAATCCATTAATTGTGCCTTGCACGTGTCTAGCTCCTGCTTGAACAGCAGCTAAGGAATTTGCTACAGCATTTTCTGTATCATTGTGAGCATGAATTCCTATATTTTTGGAAGGAATAACTTCCGCAACTTTTTTGACAATATCGTAAACTTCATTTGGTAAAGTTCCTCCATTTGTATCACATAAGACGATCCATCTTGCGCCAGCCTTCAAGGCAACTTCAAGGCATTTTAATGCATAGTCAGGATCTAATTTATATCCATCAAAAAAATGCTCTGCATCATATAAGGCCTCAACATTTTTTGAGACAAGATAAGCTATGCTATCAGAAATCATTTTTAAATTATCATCTAAAGAAATTTCTAAAGCTTTTTCAACTTGATAAGAGGAGGATTTTCCAACAATACAAATAGTATTTAATTTAGTATTTACTAATGTGTTTAAACCCGGATCATTTTCTACACTCGTCGATGGTCTTCTAGTCATTCCAAAAGCTACTAATTTTGATTTATCAAGTTTGTGAGATTGATTAAAGAAAGCATCGTCTGTTGGATTAGATCCTGGCCAACCACCTTCAATATAATCCACACCCAACTCACTGAGTGCCTTGGAGAATTTCATTTTGTCTTCAACAGAAAAATCTACGCCTGTTGTTTGCTGACCATCACGAAGTGTTGTATCAAAAAAAAATATTTTATTATTTATATTTGCTTCCATTTAGTACCCTCAACTGAGTCTTCTAGTATAATTCCTTGTTTTTGTAATGCATTTCTTATTTCATCAGCTTTTACAAAATCTTTATTCTCTTTTGCTGAAGAACGCTGAAATATCATATTTTCTATATAGTTTATATCTATTTTTAATTCTTTTTTTGTAATAGTGGGCTTTAAACCAATTAAGCTTAGACCGTTGACGAAATAACTTTTAAGTTCATGATTTTCAGAGTCCTTTTTAATGAGATTAAATATTTGCTGAAGTCTCATTAAACAGCCAGGGGTATTAAGGTCATCGAGGAGACATTCCATAAATTGTTTATCGTAACCCAAAGAATTATCAATCTGCCAATTATGAAAATCAGACCATTTCTCTAAAATAGATACTGCAGAATTTAACAAATCATCAGAAAATTCAAGTGGTTGCCTATAATGAGAAGTTAATAGAGCGTATTTAATGACATCGCCGCTATAGGCAACTAAAAGATCATTAACAGTAGCGATATTGCCTAATGATTTTGACATTTTTTCACCTGAGAAATTCACAAAACCATTATGCATCCATACTTGAGCTGTCTGCTCGCCATGAAAACATGTCGATTGTGCTATTTCGTTTTCATGATGAGGAAAAATTAAATCTATGCCGCCTCCATGAATATCAAAGTTTGATCCCAATATCTCATAGGACATAGCGGAACACTCCATATGCCACCCAGGCCTTCCTTTACCCCACGGACTCTCCCAAAAAGGCTCACTGTCTTTAGATGGCTTCCAAAGCACAAAGTCCTCTGGATTTTTTTTATAATCGGCAATCTCAACTCTAGCTCCACTGATAATATCCTTTGGAGATAATCTAGATAATTTTCCATAATCTTTAAATTTTTTACTTTCAAATAATACATGCTTGTTTGATTCATAAGCAAATCCCTTACTTATTAAGTCTGAGATCATCGTTACCATTTGATCGATATATTCTGTAGCAGAGGGTTCTTTTGTTGGCTCTAAAATATTAAGAGAGACAAGATCTTCCTTAAATGTTTTTTTAAATTTTTTGACAAGTTCTCCTACAGAGATGCCTAATTCTTTGGATGTGTTTATTATTTTATCATCAATATCGGTTATGTTTCTCACATACATTACTTTATTTTCATCATATATATTCTGAAGTAATCTAAATAAAATATCAAAAATAACAATTGGCCTAAAGTTTCCTATGTGAGGATCATTGTATAAAGTAGGTCCACATACATACATACGAATATTATTTGCATCAACTGGTGTAAAAACTTCTTTTTTCTTACTAAGTGTATTGAAAAGCTTAAGAGACATTTGCTTTTTCTAATAAAGCTTGAATACCAAAAAAATTAAATAGCTCTTTTACTGAAGGGCCATTGATATTTCCAGTTAATATCAGCCTTGTATTCATAAAAATATCTTTTTTACTAAAATCCTTACTATGACTATTTATTAGCGCTATATAGTCGTCAAATTGTAATTTTGAATCAGGCTCTGCAAATAATGCCTTAACCATAACGCTGAAGTCTTTATCAGCCTTCTTTTCATTTTTTTCACCTCTAATGATCATGATGAATAATTTAATGCCTTCTAGCGTTTCAATATTATCTTTTATTAAGTACCATTCAGACTCAACCATCTTTAAACCAGATAGGGAGCTAAAATTTTTAACTAAATCATCGAGACTCATCCCTCTTAAAGCTATTTTTTGAAAATAATTAATTTTTTCTATGTCTAACTTAGGTAAGTTTTGTGACAATTTACTTAAATCAAAATTATTAAAGACGCTATCTTGGATTTCTTTAAAATTTATTGCATGATTAAGACCTATAGAATGTAAATAAGCTAGTAAGCTTTCCTTCAAATAATTTTTTTCTCTAAATTTTTTAATTGAAATGGAGTCAAAATTTCTTTTACTTAATTTAGTTCCATCATCATTGAGCATCAAAGGATTATGTCCAAATTGTGGGATAGAAGCTCCTAAAGCTTTAAATATTTCAATATGTATAGCTGTGTTAGTTAAATGGTCTTCACCTCTCACAATATCAGTTACATTCATATTTATATCATCTATTACACTTGGGAAATGATATAGAAAACTTCCGTCGGCTCTTTTTAAGACAGGGTCTGATTGAGAAGCTAGGTTAACTTCTACGCTACCTTTAACTAAATCATTCCATTGAACTTTATTTCTAGATAATTTAAAACGCCAATAAGGCTGAAGGCCGTTAGTATAGAAATTTTCTATTTCAGTTTGAGTCAAATTTAATGCAGATCTATCATATACAGGAGCTTGACCTGATTTAGATTGAAGTTTTTTTTTAATTTCTAACTCCTCGTTAGTCTCAAAACATGGGTATACCAATTTGAGTTTTAATAATTTATCAAAATTTGTATTATACTTATCTATTCTCTGACTTTGGAAATAACTTTCTTGATATTCCATCCCTAACCATTCTAAATCTGACTTAATGCCATCAATATAGATTTGCTCTGATCTTTCTGTATCAGTATCATCAAATCTTAAAATAAATTTTCCTTTTTTAGATCTAGCTAGAAGCCAATTTAAAAAACAAGACCTTATATTACCTAAATGTAGGTGGCCTGTCGGACTAGGTGCAAATCTCGTTGTCGTCATTTAAGTTTTTTCAGCAAATATTCTCTGCTAACTTTGACTCTTTTCTCATTACCATACTTAATGATATCAGCTGTTGCATAAGTTTCAGACCATTTTTCAGGCAAAAAACTACCTGTTCCTACTACATCTATAGGAGAAATAGCTAAGGCCATTGCCTTACATTTATTGTTTGTAAAACCACTTGATGCAATAATTTTAACTTTATTAAATCCTTCGTCATTAAGCTTGCTTCTTAAGTACCATATTGCTGCTGCTGAGACACCCGGCCCAACAAGGTGCTTTAATTCTTCCTCTGATCTATACTCACTTATGGATTGGGGAGAAAACTTTTCAAGAGTATTATAAGACTTAGCTAGATCTAATCCCTCTATATACCTTCCACTTGGGGTATCTAATCTAACCAGAACTTTATTTTTTTTAACTAACTGGCCGTACTCCTTACAAACAGCAATTGAGTCAGAAATTTCTTTACCAAAATAATCAGGAAGAATTACAATATTTTCTTTAGGGAAAGTGGCGTGAAACATTCGAACAGCTTCCATTGTGGATCCAGCATATCCAACTAAAGCATGAGGCATCGTTCCTAAACCACTATTTAAGTTAAAATACTTAGATGTTTCACTTACTGAAGTACCAATAAAACCTTTTGCTTTTTTCTTTTTTGCAGATTTTGAGCCAACCGAAGCAGCATATGACATCATATTAGACATGTCAGTACCTGCACAATGCCTTGCTTCCATTGCAATAAAAGATGATTTAGGAAGATCGATGCACATTTGGTAAGCATTTGCAGCTGCGATACATGAAGGTCCGATTTTTTGAAGGTATAGTGTTTCTAAATCTACTAAATTTTTCATTGATCCTGTGATATAAAGAATAGGTTCTCCAGCACCAAACCAATCTCCTTCTTTATAAGGTGATTTTAAAATAATTTTAATTTTTCTTTTTGAAGCTACAAACTTGATCCAGTCCACTGCCATTTTTATAGCTAGTATACCTGGTCGTCTTAAGAAGATGGCATAAGTAACTTGCTTGTCACCAAATTTTGAAATTATTTTTTTTGTCTTTAAAAAATAATTATCAGTTTGTGAGTTTATTTTCTCAAAATCTTCTTTAAAATCCATTTACTTATTATTTACTATTGCGCCTTTTGGAAACAAATCAGCAAGTAAAAAGCAAAGTTCTAATGATTGATTAACGTTAAGTCTAGGATCGCAAAATGTATGATAACGATCACCTAAATTTTCATCTTTAATATCTTCTGGTCCCCCCACACACTCAGTAACATTGAGACCTGTTAATTCCAAATGAACACCTCCTGCGATAGTACCTTCCGCATTATGTATATCAAAAAAAGTTTTAATTTCAGCTAATACGTCTTTTGAATTTCTTGTTTTATATCCACTTGAGCTCGTGACGGTGTTACCATGCATTGGATCGCATATCCAAGTGATATTCTGACCAAGATTTTTTAATTCCTTCAATAGTTTTGGAAATGTGTCGGAAATTTTATTAGCACCCATTCTAACAATAAGAGTCAGTCTACCTTCTTCGTTATCAGGATTTAAAATTTCAATATTCTTTTTTAATTGATCGATATCTGTCGATGGTCCTACTTTTAATCCAATTGGGTTTTTAATACCACTAAGATAATGGATATGAGCTCCATCAGGATCTCTAGTTCTGTCGCCCGCCCATAAGAAATGAGAACTAACGTTATACCAGTCTCCCGTTGTGCTATCTATTCTTGTAAAAGCTTGTTCATAAGGAAGTAATAGAGCTTCGTGACTTGTATAAAAATCTGTTTCTCTTAATTCCCTAGTATTTCCCTCATCAATACCACATGCATTCATAAAATTAATAGA
>ENA-OSJC01001139-OSJC01001139.1-marine-metagenome-genome-assembly--contig:-NODE-1139-length-22672-cov-3.839256_pt1 | contig 22672 bp, 15 predicted proteins | sample MGYA00237885_ERZ534234 | MGnify/ENA primary metagenome ERZ534234 (study PRJEB26413, sample SAMN06343907) | marine metagenome | isolation source: coastal waters | place: Atlantic Ocean: West Antarctic... | reverse complement strand
AAATATCGGCATATTGATCTATTGTTTTTGTTATAGGTGTTCCTGATCCGTGACCAGCGTTAGTCTCAATTCTTATTAAAATAGGATTAACCCCTGAATCTTTTTCATGAAGTTCTGCAGCAAATTTAAAAGAATGGGCTGGTACTACCCTATCATCATGATCTCCCGTAGTTATTAAAGTTGCAGGATAAACTATATTATTCTTAACATTATGGACTGGAGAATAAGATTTTAAATATTCATACATTTCTTTAGAATCTTCAGAGGTTCCATAATCATAAGCCCAACCTGCACCGGATGTAAATTTATGGTAACGTAACATATCTAAAACTCCAACTGCAGGTAATGCAACTTTCATTAGTTCAGGTCGCTGAGTCATTGTAGCTCCAACTAAAAGGCCTCCGTTAGAACCTCCTCTAATTGCCAAGTATTCCGAGGATGTATAATCATTTTCTATTAGATATTCAGCAGCTGCGATAAAATCGTCAAAAACATTTTGCTTATTTAGTTGAACACCAGAATTATGCCATTTCCTTCCATATTCTCCACCTCCTCTAATATTGGGAACTGCATATATTCCACCTTGCTCCATCCAAACAGCATTTGTAATGCTAAAACTAGGAGCTAAGCTAATATTGAAACCTCCATAGCCATATAAAATAGTTGGGTTTTTACCGTTTAATTCCGTACCCTTTTTATGAGTAATTATCATTGGGACTTTAGTTCCATCTTTTGAGGAATAAAAAATTTGTTTAGATTCATAATTTGAAGAATCAAAATCAATAGTAGGTTTCCAATAATCTTTATAATCCCCAGATTTTACATTGTATTTATATATTGTCCCTGGTGTGTAATAATTGGAAAAATTAAAGTATAAATCTTTTTGATCTTTTTTTCCACTAAAACCGCTTGCTCTTCCAATTCCTGGAAGTTTAATTTCTCTTATTAGTTTTCCCTTATAATCATACTGAAATACTTTGGATATTGCATCAATCATGTAATTTGTAAAAAAATAACCCCCACTTATTGATGGACTTAATACAAATTCATTTTCTGGAATGAAATCTTCCCAATTGGATTGAGATGGATTATTTATATCAACTGAAACTATTTTTTTATTAGGCGCATTGAAATCTGTCATTAAAAATAGTTTAGAACCCTGATTGTCTAATAAAGATGTATTCGAATCATAATTATTAACAATAGTTTTTAATTTTGAGTTCGTTCTTAAATCTTTTATTAAAAGTTTATTGCCTGTTGTTTTTTTTGCAGCCTCAATTACCAAAAATCTATTATCATTTGTAACATATCCGGAAACATATCTGTTCTTTTCACTTTCTTTTCCTCCGTATACCAACTCATCATCTGATTGAGGAGTTCCTAATTTATGATAATATAATTTATGTTGGTCTGTTTTTTCAGAAAGTTCACTTCCTTTAGGTTTATCATAGGATGAATAATAAAATCCCTCGTTAGCTTTCCAACTTACACCAGAAAACTTTACGTCTAATATTGTATCTCCTAAAACTTTGTTAGTTTCCACATTCTTTATAATAATCTTTCTCCAATCGCTTCCACCCTCTGAAATACTATAGGCAAAAAGACTACCATCATTTGAAAAAGAAGTTCCAGCTAAAGAAGTCGTTCCGTCCTCAGAAAATGTATTTGGATCTAAAAATATTTCTGTATTTTCATTATTCTTAGATCTATACAAAATAGATTGATTTTGTAATCCAGAATTTTTGTAAAAATATGTATAAACACCTTCTTTAAAGGGAGAAGAAACTTTTTCATAATTCCATAAATTTGTAAGTCTTTTTTTAAATTGATCTCTTAAACTTATTTGACTTAAATAATCAAAAGTATATTCATTTTGCTTTACTACCCATTCTTCTGTTTCCTTGGACATGTCATCCTCGAGCCAACGATAATTATCAATGACTTCATCATTGAAATAAGTTTCGATTATTGGAACTTTTTTGGTTATATGATACTCTCTTCTTTTATCTGAGTTACAGGAAATAAAAATAAATACTAATAAAATTAAGGGAACTGTTTTTTTCATACCAAGATTTTTAAAAATTTTTTATCTTTAATATAATAAAAATTAACAACAATGATTTAAAAATTAATTCTTACAATTTATCTTTAAGAATTAATAAATTAGTAATATATAAATATGAAAAGATTAAGTATAATATTAATAATGTGTTTTTTGCATAATGTAAGTTCTCAAAAAATTAAAAAAGATTATCCTCTATCAAAAAAAATTGAAGAAACATCAGGCTTAGAAATTATTGATAATCAATTTGTAACTCATAATGATTCGGGAGATAAGGCAGTCCTATATTACCTTTCTAAAAAAGGAAAAATTTTAAGTAAAAGAAAAATTGAGTCCGCTACAAATAGAGACTGGGAAGATATAACAAGAGATGAAAAATACATCTATATTGGTGATTTTGGAAATAATTATAACAATAGAAAAGACCTTAAAATATTTAAAGTTCCTATAGTTTTGGATAGTAAAGAAAAAAATGAAATAATATCATTTAATTATCCTGAACAAGAATCTTTCGAAATAAACAAAAAAACTATTTATGATGGTGAAGGTTTGATTTCAATTGGCAATAGTCTTGTCATATTTACAAAAAACAGAGATAAAAAAATTACTGAATTATATTTAGTACCAAAAGAGCCTGGAGATTATAAAGCAAAAAAAATAGGATCTTTAAATGTTAAATCTATTGTAACTGGTGCAGATTATAACAAAGAACTCAAATTATTAGCGTTAACCTCTACTATTAATTTTAATAAATATTACTTAACAACAATTAAAGGTTTTTCTTTAAAAATAAAAGATAATTACGAAATGAAAATGTATGAGATTCCTATTGGGAAAACTCAAGTAGAAGCGGTAAAGATTATTGATGACAAAAATTTTTGGATTACATCTGAAGATGAAAAAAATTCAAAATTCGCACGATTGATGAAATTTAGCTTGTAAAACAAGTTTAAATCTATAATAAATTTATTATTTTTAAATTAATGAACTTGTTTTACTTAACACAACATCCTCCATATATAATTGATTTAATTTCATATGAAGGTATAAGAAACTTTTCAATTACCTTTCTATTGATATTGGTTTTTTTATGGTTAGGAAGGTTTATTAAAATAGAGAATAAGTTAATCTTTGCTAAGATAATCTCTATTATTACGCTGGTCATTACATCAACAAATCATATTGTAGATATTAATAATGGTAACTGGGATATTTATGAAAACTTACCTCTTCATTTATGCTCAATTTCTAATTTGATCGTATGCTTTATTCTTTTTATTCCAAAAAAAAAAAAATTATTTGAGTTTCTTTTTTATTGTGGTTTTTGGGGTGGACTTATGGCAATTTTAACTGCTCAAATAAATGATTATGACGGGAGTTTGTTTAAATATATTCAATATTATTCTAGTCACGGAACCATAATTTTTATGCCATTATTTATGTTTTACCATCTTGGATTTAAATTATCAAAATTTTCATGGTTAAGGCTTTTAATTATATTGAATATTTGTATGGCCATAATAATTCCTATTAATTTTATGATTGGTTCTAATTACATGTATTTAGCCGAAGCTCCAAATATTAAAAACCCACTAGTTTACGGAGATTGGCCATTTTATATATTAAACTGGGAGTTAATTATCATAATCTTGTTTTATATAACCTATGTTCTATTTACCAAAAAAAAAGTATAATAAATGAAAAAAAATCCAATAGAAATTTTTAGTGAATGGGTAACTAATGGGAAAGATGACGGAATGGAAAAAAACCATTTAGAGTCTGTTAAAAATATGCTGAAATTTGGATTAAAAGATTTAAATAATTATTCATTTATTGATGCAGGATGTGGGACTGGCTGGGTAGTTAGAATGGTTTCTAAATTAGAATTTTGTTTAAATTCTGAAGGATTAGATGGCTCTTACAATATGATTAAAAAAGCTAAAAGATTGGATTCTGTAAATAGATATGATTGTGCAGATTTACTGACTTGGAAGCCGAGATCAAAGAAAGATGTAGTTCATTCCATGGAAGTATTGTATTACTTTGAAGATCCATTAATTGTTCTTAAAAACTTTTATAATAACTGGCTGAACAAAGAAGGAAGGTTAATAATTGGTATTGACTTTTACAAAGAAAACTTGTCCTCACACGACTGGCCTCAAAAAACAAATGTAAGTATAATGAATATGCTATCTACTGAGCAGTGGGTAGAAATGTTTGTAGAATGTGGATTTAAAAATATAAAGAATTGGAATGTAGGAAAGTCAAAAAACTGGCACGGTACTTTAGTTATTGCAGGAACCAAAAATTAATTTTTTTTGAGCCTATTTAAGTTCCACTCAATAAAACCTCCCTTCAAATCATAAACTTCAGAGAATCCCATATCTATTAGTATGTCAGCAGACTTTTTACTCCTATTTCCAGATCTACAGTAAAGATATACTGGTTTTTTTTTATCTAATTCATCAAAGAAAACATTAAATTTTTCTTGATTTTTAAAATCTATATTTTTGGAACCTTCAATATTGCCTAAACTATATTCTTCAGGGGTTCTTACATCAAACAGCTGCACATTTTTTTTCAGAACGTTATCTTGATATTCTTGATATTCTAAAACTTGAAATTTAACTTCTTTGACTTCACAAGAGTTAAAGGTTACAATAAATAATAACAATAATTTTTTCATATTAATGAATTTTTAAACCTATTTTTTTGATTTCAGCAAAACCCCCACACACATCAAAAAGAGAATCAAAACCTAATCTTTTAAGTATTGAGCAAGCAATCATACTGCGATAACCGCCTGCACAATGAACATAATGTTTGATGGACTTATCTAAATCTTTGACCTTTAAATCAATAATATTTAAAGGAATATTTTGGGAGACTTTTAAATAACCTTTATCTCTTTCATTTTTTTTTCTAACGTCAATTAAACTAATTTCAGAGTTTATAATTTCTTTTAAATCTATTGGTGAGATAGAATCTATTGATTCTATTTTTTGATTTGCTTTTTTCCAAACTTCAAAACCTCCGTCTAAATATCCAATTACGTTATCAAAACCAACCCTTGATAATCTCATTATAGCTTGGTTTTCCAATCCTGGATCACAAACTAGTAATATTTTGGTATTTATATCTTTAATAACCGATCCTGCCCATGGAGCAAAACCTCCATTTAAGCCAATAAAAATTGATCCTGGAACATAACCAACTCTAAAGTCGTCTTGACTTCTAACATCTAAAATTATAGTTTTATTTTCTTTTGTTAAAGATTTGAAACCTGTAATATTTAAAGGTTTTAAACTTTTTTCTAATACAAAATCTAAATCTAAATAACCCACCTGGTTAAGCTTAACATTGGAAGGAAAATATGTTGGGGGTTCGGGTAAATTTTCTGTCAATTCTTTAATAAAGTCTTCTTTTGTGAGAGACCCGTTTAAGGCATAGTTAACAACTTTTTGATTAGATAGTGTATCAACTGTTTGTTTCATCATATTTTTCCCACAAGCTGACCCCGCTCCATGACCTGGGTACACTAAAATATCCTCAGATAAAGGCTTAATTCTGTTATTAACAGAATCATATAATATACCTGCTAATTCTTCTTTAGAAACACCCATGTATCTCTGTGCAACATCAGGAATACCTACATCTCCAAGAAAAAGAGTATCTCCACTAAAAATACAATGATCTTTACCTTTCTTATCTTTTAACAAATAAGAAGTGCTTTCAAGAGTATGTCCAGGAGTGTGTATTGCGGTTAATGTAAGTTCTCCTATTTTGAATATTTCATTATCCTTTGCGATAATTGCTTTAAACTCAGGTTCTGCTTGAGGACCGTAAACAATTGAAGCTCCAGTCTTATTAGCTAAAGTTAAATGCCCACTAACAAAATCAGCATGAAAATGAGTTTCAAAAATATATTTAATTTTTGAATTATATTTTTTAGCTAAATCTAAGTAATTAGAAATTTCTCTAAGCGGATCAATTACAGCAGCCTCTCCATTACTTTCAATAAAGTATGCGCCTTGAGATAAACAAGCTGTATATATTTGTTTTACTGTCAATGTATTTTATTTTTTTAATCTAATAAACTAAAATAAAAAACTAATCAGGATATTCTACCCTTAAATGATAAATGTTGTTTAATTTTTCTTTTAATATTTTTTTTGATAACTGAATTTCTTTCAGAGTAATGTCAGAATTAATAAATTGATTGTCCTCAATTTGTTTATTAATTATTTTATCTACAAATATATCTATCAATTTTATATTTGGTTCCTTAATGCTTTTAGATGCTGCCTCAATACTATCAGCCATCATCACTATTGCTGTTTCTTTTGAAAAGGGTTTAGGACCTGCATATCTATAATCTAATTCTTTTGAATTGGGATCCAATTTTACTGCCTTATCATAAAAAAATCTAATCATAGAAGTACCGTGATGAGTTCTTATGAAATCAATCACTCTGTCTGGAAGTCTATTTCTTTTTGCTATTTCAATACCGTTTATGATATGATTTTTAATAATCACAGCACTTTCTAAAGGCTCTAACTCATTATGGGGATTAAAAGAAGAAGTTTGATTTTCGATGAAGTAATTAGAATTATTCATTTTACCGATGTCATGGTATAAAGCCCCTACTCTAACCAACATAACATTTGCAGAAATTTGAGTTGCCACAGCTTCAGCTAAATTAGATACTGCTAGGGAATGATAAAAAGTTCCTGGAGACTTCTCAGAAAGTTCTTTTAAAAGACTAGAATTTGTATTGGTTAATTCTAGCAAAGAAACATCTGACACTAATCCAAATATCTTTTCGAAGATATATATTAATGGATGAACAAACAAAGTAGCCAATCCGTTAAAAATAAAAAGTAATGGAATATTAAGATTTACATCTTGCAGATCTCCGCTAGTAATTATTGATATTGAAAAATAAGAAAGTATATAGATACCAGTTATAATGGAAACAGAAATGAACAAATTAGCTCTTTGATAAAGGTCAGATGGAGTCAAAATTGTTATTATACCTGTGATTGTATGTAAAAATAAAAACTCAAAACTATTAGGCACTACAAAGCCTAAAATTAATAAGGTTAAAATATGAACAAATAATCCTAGCCTTGAATCAAAAAAAGCTCTAATTAATAGAGGAATTGAACACAGGGGAACTACATAAATGTAATTTGGTTGAAATTTATTAACAGATATTGTAATAGAAATAAACATCAAAATTATTAAAAAAATAAAAGTAATTTTTGTATTATCTAAATAAATACTTAAACGATTTTTTTTTAGAAATAATAATAAAAAAAACAAGGTAATTCCTACTATAACCGAATAACCAAGTGTCATTAAATTATAATTTGATTTAGACCAAATTTGTGATTCAAATTTGAATTTTAGAGATTGTAAAATTGCTAATTTATTTGAATCAATTATTTCTCCCCTTGAAATTATAAGAACCCCATTGTTAACTAATCCTTTGGATTTAGAAATTTGACTTAAAAAATAATTCCTATTACGTTCAGTAGTGATCTCATCAAATATTATATCAGGATTTAAATTTAATTTAATAATTGAATTAAAAACTATTGAGTCTTTTAAGTTTCTATATGAAATTGAATCAAAAATCAAATCACTTAATTGATTAATTTGTTCAAGTTTTATTTTTTTTATTTCACTATTTGAAATTAAAAATATAGAATCCTGATTTAAATCGGTTAGGGTGTTAATCAAGCCTGGATCATAAAATTTATTTAATCTAATTGTGGCTTCTTCATTTAAATAAGGAACAGAATCTTTTAGCTGCAAACTGATTTTAGATATTATTGAATCTGATAAACCCTGAACTTTTATATAATATTTTTTGAAATTTTTTGAAATTTCTAACTTTTCTGATTCAATTTCTGATTCTGTTTTTTGTATTAAAAAATCAAAAGGAGAAATTAAAGTTTCGTGTTTCCAAGGTTTATCAAACTCGAAATCATACTGAAATTTTACTTTTTTTGGAACTATATAAACTATAAAAGAAACAGTAAGAAAAAAAAGAATAATTCTATAAATTTGAGGTTGAATTTTAAAAAAAATATTTAACTTATCTTTCATAGAAGTGAGTTAACTCAAAAGTATTAATTATTTATTAATAAGTTCTAATATTAATTATATGATAATAGACATAAAATATGATATAAAAAATTATGGAATTTGTCAGTTAAGCGCAGTTCCTGTGAGAAAAAGTCCTGGTAGCGCTAATGAAATGGTTACTCAAATTTTGTATGGAGAAATATTTTCTATTATTAAGCATGAAAAAAAGTGGTCTAAAATTTTAAATGAATACGATAACTATATGGGATGGATTAATAATTCTCAAATTAAATTTATTGATAAAAACAATTTTGAAATATTAAAATCTAATATACCTGTCTTTTCATTAGACAAAAAAGGATTTATAAAAAATGAAAATAAAGAAATAATTTCTATACCAATAGGGAGTTTAGTTAGTTCCTGCATTTTTTTAAAAACCAAGTATTCAGGTAAAACTTCTAAATTAATTAAACCTAACATTGTAAAAACTGCAAAGCTATATTTAAATTCACCATATATGTGGGGAGGAAGAATTAGTTATGGAATTGACTGTTCTGGATTTTCACAAATAGTTTACAAAATTCAAGGTATTAAAATAAATAGAGATGCCAGTCAACAGGCTATTCAAGGTAAAAAAATTGATAGAAAAAATATTTCTGAGGGAGATTTAGCTTTTTTCGGAAAATCAAAAAATAAATTGACACATGTTGGAATTATGATTAATAAAAATGAAATTATTCATGCGTATGGAAAAATAAGAATAGACAAGTTGGATGTAAATGGTATTATCAACTCAGAAACTAAGAAAATAACTCACAAATTAATTGAATTTAGAAGTTTTTAGTTTTCTAATTCTTGAATCTTTGCAGTCATTAGTTTAAATAAATCATTTTCACCTACAGTATAGTAAATGTTTTTAGCCGTTTTTAGGGCTTCAATATTACTAGGATCGACTTCGATAAGTTTTTCAAGATATGGTATGCAAGAGGCATATAAAGCTTCTCTTTCCGATTTTAGTTTATCATATTTATCATAATCACTTCTTTTTGTTGAAGTGGCTAATTGATTCATTTTTTCTACTAAAGCAGATTCCCCCTCCAATATTAGTGCAACTAAATTTAAATAAGAATCAGGATAATTAGGGTTTAATTCTAAAGATTTTTTGTAATAAGCTATAGCCTCCTCTCTTTCTCCTTGTTCTCCGTAAATTACACCAAGATTATAATACAAAATAGCATTATTAGGGTTTTTAATAACAGCTTCTTGCATCAGGTCTTTGAACTTTATACGATCACCTAATTTTATATATAAATCTGCTTCTGAGAGCAAAAGATTAAAATCCTCTGGATTGACTTCTCTTGCTTCCTTAACAGCTGAAATAGCTTTTTCATTTTCTCCTAATTCAACATAAATTAGTGCAATATTTTTAACTATTTCTGGAAGTCTAGACTCTGTTTGATCAATTCTAGGATTAGTGTATTGCTTTGAAGATTTTAAAAGGTTATACTCTCTTTCTCCATATTTCTCTTCAATTTTAGATTCAATTGTAGTTAAAAAATATTCGGTTACTTCCCCTGTGTAACCCATATCTTTCAAAGAGAGGTAGTATCCTAGTGCAACTTCAAAATCTTTAGCATTAACAGAACTAGAGGCAGCAAAATATAAGTAGTCGATATTTCTTTCATTTTCTGGGTTGATTAAATAAGCATCATATAATTTTTCTGATGCCAAAATAAAATTCTCTGATTTATTATCCTCTACAGCTAATCTAATTAATTCATTTTCAATTTCATCAATCAATAAATTTACTTTTTCTTTATACTTATTAGACTTATCATTTTCAATAGACATTTTTAAAAAAGATACAGCTTCTGCAAATTTTGAATCACTTTTATTAGCCCAACCCAATAAGTAATAATAGTGAGCTTGATATTTTTGGTCTGAGTTTGGAATAACTTCTTTAATTTTAAAAAGCACGTCTATAGCTTCATTATAAAAACTTTGATCTAAAAGTTTTTGAGCACTTCTTAACTCTTTTTTCTGACTAAAGCCAATTAATGAACAAAATAATAAAATAGTTATTAAAAAATTTTTCATATTGTTAAATTAGTTTTCTATTTGATTGTTATCATTTTCATTGTTCAGTTCATTATTTATATCTGCAATATCAATATCTTCTAAATCTTGAACTTCATCATCATCATGAACCACTTTAGCGACAGCCGCTATAGAATCATTTTCTTTTAAATTTATTAATTTCACACCCTGTGTTGCTCTTCCCATAACTCGAAGTGAAGAAACTTCCATTCTAATTGCAATTCCTGACTTGTTAATAATCATCAAATCATCATTATCTGTAACATTTTTTAATGAAACTAATTTTCCTGTTTTTTCAGTAACTGAAATTGTTTTAACTCCTTTACCACCTCTGTTAGTAATTCTATATGCATCCAAGCTAGATCTTTTACCATAACCATTTTCTGACACAACTAAAATATCACTATCCATGTCATTAACAGAAATCATACCAACCACTTCATCATTATTATCCTTTAATCTTATGCCTCTAACACCAGAAGCATTCCTTCCCATAGGACGTGTTTTACTCTCTTCGAATCTAATACATTTACCAGATTTTACAGCAATTAAAACTTGAGAATTTCCATTAGTTAATTTAGCTTCTAGTAATTCATCATCATCTTTTACTGTTATTGCATTTATACCATTGCTTCTTGGCCTTGAGTACTGCTCTAGAGAAGTTTTTTTCACTTGACCTTTTTTAGTAGCCATTATAACATAATGACTATTTATATATTCTTCGTCTTTTAAATCTTGAGTGCAAATAAATGCTTTTACTTCATCATCTTGTTCAATGTTTATCAAGTTTTGAATTGCTCTTCCTTTAGATGTTTTACTTCCCTCTGGGATTTCATAGACTCTCATCCAGAAACATTTACCTTTTTGAGTGAAAAACAACATGTATTGATGGTTTGTTCCAACAAATAAATGCTCCAAAAAATCTTCATTTCTTGTTGTAGATGCTTTTTGACCAACCCCCCCCCTATGTTGAGTTTTGTATTCGATTAATGGAGTTCTTTTAATATAACCAGCATTAGAAATAGTCAAAACAACTTTTTCATCCGGGATCATATCTTCAATACTTAAATCACCTCCAGCATACTCAATTATTGATCTTCTTTCGTCTCCATATTTGTTTAATATTTCATTTAGTTCAGTTTTGATAATATCCATCCTTCTAACTTCACTATCAAGAATTCCCTTTAAATCTTTTATAGTTATCATTAAGTCATCAAACTCCGATCTAAGTTTATCTTGCTCCAAACCAGTCAGCTGCCTTAATCTCATTTCTACGATAGCCTTTGACTGTATTTCGCTCAATTTAAATTCAGTAATTAATTTTTCTTTTGCTTGATCAGCATTAGAAGACGATCTAATCAAAGAAATAACCTTATCTATATTATCAGATGCAATGATTAAGCCTTCTAAGATATGTGCTCTTTCTTCTGCTTTTTTTAATTCATACTTGGTTCTTCTAACTACAACTTCATGTCTGTGGTCTACAAAATGACCAATCATTTGTTTCAAGTTTAACATTTGAGGTCTTCCCTTAACTAGCGCAATATTATTCACACTAAAAGATGATTGGAGAGATGTGTATTTGTATAGAGTGTTTAAAACTATATTAGGAATAGCATCTCTTTTAAGTACATAAACTATTCTCATTCCTTTTCTATCCGATTCATCTCTTATTGTAGAAATACCCTCAATTTTTTTGTCATTTACCATTTCAGCAGTTTTTCTAATCATTTCTGCTTTATTTACTTGATAGGGAATTTCTGTAACTATAACACATTCTCTTCCGTTAACTTCTTCAATTTCAGCCTTGGCACGCATAACAATCCTTCCTCTTCCGGTATGAAAAGCCTCTTTCACTCCATCATATCCATAAATTGTACCTCCAGTTGGAAAATCAGGAGCTTTAACAAATTCTATTAATTCATCGATTGTAATATCATTGTTTTCTATATAAGCTATTGTTCCATTAATTACTTCAGTTAAATTATGAGGAGGCATGTTAGTTGCCATTCCTACAGCAATACCAGATGCTCCGTTAACTAATAAATTTGGAATTTTTGTTGGCAGCACAGTTGGCTCCATAATTGAATCATCATAATTCAACTGATGATCTACAGTTTCTTTATCCAAGTCAGCAACCATTTCTTCAGAAATTTTTTGCATTCTAGCCTCAGTATAACGCATTGCGGCAGGACTATCACCATCAACAGAACCATAATTACCTTGACCATCAACCATTAAATATCTAAGACTCCAGTCCTGTGCCATCCTCACCATAGTATCATATACGGAAGAGTCTCCGTGTGGATGATATTTTCCTAAAACTTCTCCAACAATAAAAGCAGATTTCTTAAATTTACTAGATGACCTTAGTCCAAGTTGATGCATTCCATATAAAACCCTTCTGTGGACGGGCTTAAGACCGTCTCTTACATCAGGAAGCGCTCTGGAAACAATAACTGACATTGAATAATCAATGTAAGCTGATTTCATGGCATCTTCGATATTTACTGGGATAAGTTTTTCTCCTTCGCTCATACTTAATTTTTATAATTATTTTTTATTTATATTACAATTCTATAAATATAATAATTGCCTCAGTCATATACATATAATTGTTACAGAATTTTAGATAATTTTATTAACATATATTATTTTAAATAATTGTTTAATTACAGATAAAAAAACTTGGAATTAAATTATTTTTTTTGTCTATTTACTAGAGTTTAATTTAAAATTATAAATTATAAATGGATGATAATTTTTCTTCAAGAGTAAAAGATGTAATTACTTATAGTAAAGAAGAGGCTTTGAGGCTGGGTCATGATTTTATTGGCACTGAACATCTGCTACTTGGAATGTTGAGAGATGGTGGCGGTAAAGCTATTTCTATTCTTAATTCGCTGGAAGTTGATTTAGATTATCTAAGAAAAAAAGTGGAAATCTTAAGCCCTCCTAATCCAATTAATGATTTTGATCAAAATCACAAGAAAAATCTGCACCTAACAAGACAAGCTGAAAGAGCCTTAAAAACAACATTTTTGGAAGCAAAACTTTTTCAAGGAAAATCGATTAATACTGCTCACCTTCTTTTGTGTATTTTAAGAAACGAAAACGATCCAACAACTAAACTTTTAATTAAACTGCAACTAGATTACGAAACTGTAAAAGAGCAATTTAAATATATGCTTACTGAATCTGACGATAACTATTCAAATCTTCCTAGTTCAGAAACATTTCCAGAAGACTCAAAAGATGAAGAAGGACCAATTGAGGAAAATCCTTTTACCATCAAAACTGACACGAAATCCAAGATAAAATCAAAGACTCCTGTTTTAGATAATTTCGGTAGAGACTTAACTGCGTTCGCTGCTCTTGGAAAATTGGATCCAGTGATTGGAAGAGAAAAAGAGATTGAAAGAGTTTCTCAGATCTTAAGTAGAAGAAAAAAAAATAATCCATTATTAATCGGAGAACCTGGGGTTGGTAAATCTGCGATTGCTGAAGGTTTAGCTTTAAGAATAATAGAAAAAAAGGTATCCAGAATATTATATAATAAAAGAGTAGTAACACTAGACCTAGCCAGTATTGTTGCTGGAACTAAATACAGAGGACAATTTGAAGAAAGAATGAAGGCTGTGATGAATGAAATTGAAAAAAATGACGACATCATCTTATTCATTGATGAAATACACACAATTGTTGGGGCTGGTGGAGCAACTGGAAGCCTTGACGCCTCTAACATGTTCAAACCTGCTCTAGCAAGAGGAGAGATTCAATGTATAGGCGCTACAACACTTGATGAATATAGGCAGTATATAGAAAAAGATGGTGCATTAGAAAGAAGATTTCAAAAAATAATAGTCCAGCCTACAAATATCGAAGAAACTATAGAAATATTAAAAAACATAAAAGACAAATACGAATCTCATCATAATGTTAATTATACTGATGAAGCTATTATAGCTTGCGTAAAATTAACTGACAGATATGTTTCAGATCGTTTTCTTCCTGACAAAGCCATAGATGCTATGGACGAGGCCGGTTCAAGAGTACACATTACAAACATGGATGTTCCTAAAAACATAGTAGAGTTAGAATTGAGCCTAGAAAAAGTAAGAGAAAATAAAAATACAGTAGTAAAAAAACAAAAATATGAAGAAGCTGCTAAATTAAGAGATGACGAAAAAAGAATCGAAAAAGAACTCTTAATAGCTCAAGATAAATGGCAGGAAGACCTAAAAAAACATAGAGAAACGGTTACAGAAGATGATATTTCTGAAGTAGTTTCAATGATTACTGGAATTCCTGTGAACAAAATTGCTAAAGCTGAATTAAATCAATTGTCTAACCTACATAAAAAGATTTCAAGTAAAGTAATAGGTCAAAAAGAAGCAGTAAATAAAGTTGTAAAAGCAATTCAAAGAAATAGAGCTGGAATAAAAGATCCCAATAAACCTATTGGTTCATTTATCTTTTTAGGACAAACAGGAGTTGGCAAAACTCAACTAGCAAAAATTTTATCTTCCGAACTTTTCAATGGAACTGATTCACTAATAAGAATTGACATGAGCGAATACATGGAGAAATTCGCTATTTCAAGGTTAATAGGAGCACCTCCTGGTTACGTTGGATATGAGGAAGGTGGACAATTAACTGAAAAAGTTAGAAGAAAACCTTACAGTGTTATTTTATTAGATGAAGTAGAAAAAGCTCATCCTGATATTTTTAATATGTTATTACAAGTATTAGATGAGGGAACATTGACGGATAGTCTTGGAAGAAAAGTTGATTTTAAAAACACTGTGATAATAATGACTTCTAATCTCGGTGCAAGAAAAGTGAAGGATTTTGGTAATGGTGTTGGTTTTGGAACTGAAGCAGTAAAATTACAAGAAACAAAAAATATCAGAGGAACTATAGAAAAATCCCTGAAAAAAGCATTTTCACCAGAATTTCTTAACAGAGTAGATGAAATTGTAATTTTTAATAGTTTGGAAAAGGTAGATCTTAAAAAAATAATTGATATCGAACTTCAAACTCTTATAAAAAGAACAAATGATTTGGGTTATGATATTAAAATATCATCAAAAGCACTTAATTTTTTATGTGAAAAAGGATTTGATAAAAAATATGGTGCTCGGCCTTTAAAAAGATCAATTCAAAAGTATGTTGAAGACTTACTCGCAGAAGAAATTATCAAATCAAAATTAAACACAGGAGATTCCATTAATATTGACTGGGACGGAAAGTCTGATAATCTCAAAATCATCAAAAAATAATATTATAAAATAGTTACGAAATCTCATTAAAAGATGTTCAATTTAACTAGTTTTTTAATCACAAAAGAGTCCTAAATCATAATTTTAACTTTTTTTAAACTCATTCTTAGATATTTATTAAGAACAATAAAATGAATGAAATAAAAATTTTCTCCCCTGCAAGTATTGCAAATTTATCATGTGGATATGATGTACTAGGTGTTTGTTTAGATGGAGTTGGTGACGAACTAACTGTTAGAAAAACAAAAACAAAAAAGCTAGTTATAACGAAAATCTCAGGACACAAGTTAAGTAAGGATATTAGTCAAAATGTAGCAGGAGTATCCGCTTTGACTTTACTGAACAACACCTCAGTTGATTGTGGATTTGAAATTGAAATAAAAAAAGGCATTAAACCGGGAAGTGGAATTGGTAGTAGTGCAGCAAGTTCTGCAGGAAGTGTTTTTGCAATTAATCAATTAATTGGAACACCCTTTTCTAATAAAGAATTAATAAAATTTGCTTTGCAAGGTGAAAAAGCGGTATGTAAAAGTGCACCAGCAGATAACGTGGCAGCTGTTTTAATGGGTGGATTTACTCTAGTTCGGGAAGAAAATGATATCATAAAACTGAACAGCCCAACTGGACTAGCTTTTACTGTTTTACATCCACAAATAGAGGTTAAAACCTCTGAATCTAGAGCATTAATAAAGAAAGAGGTGTCATTAAAGAAAATGGTAAAACAATCAGCTAATTTAGGTGCCTTTGTTAGTGCTCTGTACACTGAAAACTATGAACTAATTGGAAGATCAATGCAAGATTTAATAATTGAACCTTTTCGTTCTAATTTAATCCCTGATTTTGAAAAATTAAAAAAATCAAGTCAAGATAATGGATCATTAAGTTTTGGTATTTCCGGATCCGGGCCATCTGTTTTTTCACTTGCAAGAGATATGTCAAAAGCTAAAAAAATAGGTGAATCTTTTGAAAAAATTTATAACGAGTTAAATATAAAATTTGATGTTCACACATCTTATGTAAATAATTTAGGAATCAAAATAATTGAATCAAAATAAATTATGTTTTATAAAAGTTTAAATAATATTTCTAAAAAAGTAAATTTTGAGAATGCAGTTAAAGATGGTTTAGCAGATGATGGCGGGCTTTATTTTCCTGATAAAATCATACCTTTAAGTAATGATTTTTTTGAAACCATAACAGAAAAATCAAATCATCAAATTGCTTACGAAGTTATTAAGCAATTTACAGGAAATTCAATTGATAAAAAAAATCTTAAGGAAATTATTAAGCAAACCTTAGATTTTGATTTCCCTTTACTTAAAATTGATAACAAAATTAGAGTTCTTGAACTATTTCATGGGCCAACACTTGCCTTCAAAGATGTTGGCGCAAGATTTATGGCAAATTGTTTGAATTATTTTAACAGAAACAATAAAAATAATTCGACTGTATTAGTAGCTACATCTGGTGATACTGGAGCTGCAGTAGCTAATGGATTTTTGAAAACAAAAGGAACTCAAGTCTTTATATTATATCCAGACGGGAAAGTAAGTGATATTCAAGAAAGACAATTAACCACTAATGGAAATAACATTATTGCATTAAAAGTTGATGGAGTTTTTGATGATTGTCAAAAAATAGTTAAAAAAGCATTTTTAGATAAAGATTTAAAAAAAGCATTTAACCTTACATCTGCAAATTCAATCAATATAGCGAGATGGCTTCCACAAACATTTTATTATTTTTTTGCATATAAAGAATTTTTAAAAGAAAAAGAAAATAAAAAACTATGTGTTAGTGTACCTAGTGGCAATTTTGGAAATATATGCGCTGGAATTATTTCAATGAAACTTGGTCTTCCTATAAATCATTTCATAGCTAGTACGAATATCAACGATACTGTTAGTAAATATCTAGAAACAGGAATATATAAACCTAAGAAAACTAAACAAACTGTATCAAATGCTATGGATGTTGGAAATCCAAGTAACTTTGTAAGAATAATGAAAATATTTGAAAATGATTTTAATAAGATTAAATCTTACATATCATCTTTTAGCTTTAATGATTATCAAACATTAGAAGCTATTTCTAAAGTCTTTAAAGAACATAACTATATTTTAGATCCACACGGAGCTATTGGATATTTAGGATTAAAAAAATATCTAAAAAAAAATAGTGATGAAGTTGGGTTTTTTTTAGAGACTGCACACCCAGTTAAGTTTTCTAAAGATGTAGAAAAAGCTATTGGAAATAAAATTGAGAAGCCTGAACTAATTAATAAATTAAATAAAAAAGAAAAAAAATTTATTAAAATAAAAAACTACAGTGAATTCAAAAAAATATTATTAAAGAAGAGTTTTTAAATAATTATTCAAACGAAAAATTATTTGGTGGATTAACGCCTTTCAAATGCTTTACAAAATAATCCCATTTTCTTCTCATCATATAATTTCTCATGTCACCATAACCATGTCTTTTATTTGGAAATAATATTAAATCAAAGTCCTTATTAGCTTTTATAAGAGCATCCACAACAACCATAGTGTTTGAAGGCGGAACATTATCATCTAACATTCCATGGGTAATTAATAATTTACCTTCTAGATTTTCTGCTAATAATTGATTTGCTTGAATATCATAATTTGTTTTTGACACATCATAATCTGTTTTATCCTCCCCTGAATCTAAATTTAGTGGGGTTAATAAACCGTGCCATTTTTCTCCCCAATCCGCTTCATAGTTTCTATTGTCATGATTTCCAGAACTAGAAACTGCAACATCATAAAAATCAGGATATCTTAGTAAAGCAGCTGTTGATGCAAATCCACCTCCAGAATGTCCCCAAATACCAACTCTGTCAATGTCCATTGCCTTATATTTTTTTAAAAGCTGTTTTATTGTAGTAATATTATCAGGGAGACCATTATCTCCCATATTTCCGTAATATGCATCATGAAATGATTTTGATCTACCTGGTGTTCCCATTCCATCTACACTTACCACTACAAAACCAAGCTCAGCTAATGCTTGAAAATCTCTTTTAGCTACATAAAAAGAATAGTTTCCTACACTTCCAGACTGTGGACCAGGATAAATATAATTTAAGATGGGATATTTATCATTTTCATCGTAAAAACTGGGTAAATACAATACTCCATAAAGATCCGTTTTTTTATCACGTGCCTTTACTGAAAATTCAATAGGATTTTGCCAACCATTTTTCTTAAGCTTTGAAATATCAGCTTTAGCTAGCTCATTAATAGTATTACCATCTCTATTTTTTAAAATTGAAATAGGTGGATTTTTAGTTGTAGAATAAGTTGTAATAAAATAATTCCAGTTTGGTGAGGGAGATATTTTGTGACTTCCTTTTTCAGGTGTTAAACATGTTAGACCAGTTCCATCAAAATTAACTTTATATAGGTAAATATGATAGGGATTACCCTTTTCTCGCCCTCCTGCAGTAAAAAATAATTCTCTTTTATCTTCATCGATGTGAAGAAGTTTTCTAACTAACCATTTTCCTGTTGTAATTTTATTTTTTAATTTTTTAGACTTTAAATCATATAAATACAGATGTCCCCAGTTATCATTTTCTGAATACCATATAAATTCATTTGTATCAAATAAAATTTTCCAGTTTGCACTTCCAACACCAGATTCATAATAAGTATCTGCTGTTTCTTTAAATACAGAAGAAATATTTCCTGTTTTAACGTCAGCGATTTTCAAGTGAGCTATCTTATGATCTCTTGAAGAGGAAATAAATGCAAGCTTAGAACCATCTTCACTCCACTGAGTATCTAATAACTCCCCTCCTTTTCCGGCTATATGGTCTGTGGTTGTAGACCTTTGAAAATCATTTTTCATATTGAACCTAGTAATTGTATTAGACTTAATATCAACAATTAACCTTTCTATTTCAAAAATTTTTTCATCACCAGGCAAAGCATACTTCCAAGCTTGAAGTTTTGGATGACCTACTTTAGTAGTAGTTAAATACATCTCTCCAACTTCTCTTGCATCTTGTCTAAATGTTGCTATTTTTTCGGAATTAGGGTCCCATTTTAAAACCGGACCATCATTTTTTATCCAACCTGCATTATTAGTTGCATAGCCATAATCTACTTTTCCATCAAAAGTAAGTTGTGTTGTAACATTAGTTTTTAAGTTTCTTATCCATAAATTATAATTTTCAATAAAAGCAGCAAGTTGACCATTTGGAGAAATAAATTCATTTGTATTTTTTAGATTGGATTTTTTTGAAATAATATTGTTTTGAGAAATTGATTTTTTATTTGTTTTTAAATCAATTTTAAAATTTTTTATATTTTTTTCTCCTTTTATGCTAAAATTTAAAAAATCCTCATTCTCCCATTTATTTGAAATAAGAACACTAAACATATCCTTATTTAAATTTTTACTTAGATGTTTAGCTGCTCTGTTGTAATCATCTGATGTTAATGAATGATCGTTAGTTTTATTACATGAATTTACAGTGAAGAATATTATAGTAGAAATAAATAAAGATATTTTTTTCATTATTAAATATTAATTTTTTAAAATTTTAGTTTTAAAATAATAGTTGTTGTCAAAATAAAAATCTTCTGATTTAACATCTAATTCTTTCCAATCTTTGGAAGGAAAAATTCTTATGCTTTTATCCTTAACAATAACTTCAATAGGCATTTCAAAATTATCGACTACGTTCACCCATCTAAATTTTAAAACTTTATTATTAAACAAATACTCTAAAACAGGTATTCTAATATCTCTCAAATATTGGTTAAAAAAAGGATTTAAATCAATTTCCATCTTTTCAGAAATATAATTTTCAATCTGAGCAGTAGTTACGGTTTGGTGGTAAAATTCACTGTTTAATCCTCTTAAAATTTGTCTCCATTTTTCATCATCACCAGCTATTTGTCTCAATGTATGTAATAAATTAGAACCTTTATCATACATATCTCCAGACCCACCTTTATTTACGTTGTAGGTACCTATAATGGGTTTTATATTACGTATTCTCCTTCTTTTTCCAATTACATATTCTGAAGATGCTTTCTTTCCATAATGATAGTCTAAAAAAAGATTTTCTGAATATGTAGTAAAACTTTCATGAATCCACATATCTGCCATATCTTTATAAGTAATATTATTAGCAAACCATTCATGTCCAGTCTCGTGTATAATTATATAATCAAACATTAAACCCCATCCAGTACCTGATAAATCTCTACCTAAATACCCTTGTTTAAATTTATTTCCATAAGTAACTGAGCTTTGATGTTCCATTCCCAAATAAGGAGTTTCAACAAGTTTGAAACTGTCTTCATAAAAAGGATATGGACCAAACCAATGTTCAAAAGCAGACATTGTTCTTACAGCATCTTTAAAATGTACTTTTGCTTTTTCTAAGTTATCTCTTAACACGTAGTAATTCATATCTAAATCGCCAGCTTCTCCTTTATATATTTCAGAAAAATTGACATAATCTGCAATATTGATATTTACTCCATAATTATTAATAGGGTTCTTTACTTCCCAATGAAATGTAGAAGAATTTTCTTTTTCATCAACTTTGATTAATCTACCATTTGAAACATTTGTTAAACCCTTAGGAACATTTACACTCATAAGCATACCCTCTACTTCATCATACATATGATCCTTATTTGGCCACCAAACACTAGCCCCTAGGCCCTGACAAGAGGAAGCTATAAAATGATTTCCGTTAACATCTTTTTCCCAGGATATTCCACCGTCCCATGGAGCTCTTACTGCTTTTTTTGGTTTCCCCTCGTAAAAAACTTTAATTTTATTTTTAGCTCCTTTAATTTGTTCATCTTTCAAAGTAATGAAATGAGCATTACCATCATGTCTAATTTCTAAATCTTCACCATTTTGTTGAGCTTTAGTAAGCTTTAAAGGTTCTTGTAAATCAATTTGCATTACTGGGTAAGTATCAATTACAGTATAGCTAATTTCATTAGAACCATAAATGGTTCTCTTTTCAGGGTCTACTGTAATATCTAAGTGATAATAAGTTAAATTCCACCATATTCTCTCTTTAGTAATAGATCCTCTAAGAGTATCTTGACGGTTAAAATTATTTTTTTCATCTAAAATTTCTTGAGCATTTACAGAAATTGTTAAAAATAAAGTTACTGTAATTAAGAAAAATTTATTGTTCATAATTATTAATTGTATAAGATATAAATTTCAACGAAATTTACATATATTTTAGATATAAATGAAAAAAACTAGTCTTTACAATAAACATTTAGAGCTCGGAGCAAAAATAATTCCTTTTTCAGGTTTTTTAATGCCAGTCCAATATGAAGGAGTAAACGCAGAACATTTACATGTAAGAAAATCTGTAGGTCTTTTTGATGTATCACATATGGGAGAATTCTTTTTAAAAGGAGATAAAGCAACTGATTTATTAAAACTTATATGTACAAATGATATTTCTAAAATTGATAACGAAAAGGCTCAATATAGCTGCTTGACAGATGAAAATGGAGGAATAATTGACGACTTGATTATCTACAAGTTTAATGCAAAAGAATTCATGTTGGTGGTAAATGCTGGAAATATAGAAAAAGATTGGAATTGGATTAAAATGCATAATAAAAATTTTGGAAATATCTTAGAAAATAGATCTGAAAACATGTCTTTATTAGCTCTTCAAGGTCCTGGCTCTTATAAATTATTGCAAAAATTAGTGGAATTTGATGTTCGAAGTTTAAAAAATTATAGTTTCTTAGAAACAGATTTATATAAATTCAAAAATGTAATAATATCTACCACTGGGTATACCGGATCAGGTGGTTTTGAAATATACTGTGAAAATAAAGATGTTATAGGTATTTGGGAAATTCTATTTGAATTTGGAAAAGAGTTTAACTTGAAGCCTATAGGATTGGCTGCCAGGGATACATTAAGACTTGAAATGGGTTATTGTTTATATGGTAATGATATAAATGATCAAACATCTCCACTTGAAGCGGGTCTAGGATGGATTACTAAATTATCAACTAATTTTATTAATTCACAAAATAGTGCTAATTGACCATCTATTTTAAATAGTTTTTTTAATTTTTTGGCGGAGAGACAGGGATTCGAACCCTGG
>ENA-OSJC01001133-OSJC01001133.1-marine-metagenome-genome-assembly--contig:-NODE-1133-length-22726-cov-5.821449_pt1 | contig 22726 bp, 17 predicted proteins | sample MGYA00237885_ERZ534234 | MGnify/ENA primary metagenome ERZ534234 (study PRJEB26413, sample SAMN06343907) | marine metagenome | isolation source: coastal waters | place: Atlantic Ocean: West Antarctic... | reverse complement strand
TGATAGATGGGGTAATGATGCTTTTGATTGGGAACTAACATGGACACCACTTCCAGATCCAGTTGTTTTACCTGTAACACTAGAAAACCAATTTCCTGTATTTAATGATTTTAACGGTTCATTTACCCAAGCTATTGCAAATCCAGATATAACTGGAGTTAATACTTCTGCTACAGTAGCAGAAAACACAGTTCCTGCAAATGCAGGATTTGCAGGTGTAAACTTTGGTTTAGATACTAACATTGATATTGCACTAGAAAAAGGATTTAATATGGTGGTATGGTCTTCTGTACCAAACACACCTGTACTTTTAAAATTAGAAAATGCTACCACTGGAGTAAACTCAGAGAGAGCAGCTACGACTACTGCAACTGGACAATGGGAAACGGTATCGTTCGATTTTAGTGATGAAGGAGATCTAACCTTTGAGTCTGTAACTATATTTATGAACTTTAATGTAGTAGACCCAGCAACTCAAACTTACTACTGGGATAATCTAAGACAAGTAAACCTTAACGTTGGTGGTACAACATGCGCAGATGCTGCAGTGGTAATACCAGGAATTTATAATGATGTGTTTATTGTAGCAGATTCTGGCGGTGCTTCACAAGATGGTGGAACAGATGCCCTATGGTATAGCTATACCCCAATAGAGAGTGGTACTGTTAACATTAATTCTTGTATTTCAGACCCTAGTGCTGTAGACACAAGGTTATTTGTTCACACAGATGGCTGTGATGTATTAACACCTGTAGATAATGATGATGATGGTTGTGATGCTCCAAACGGTTTTGGATCTTCAATAGAAGAAATAAATGTTACAGGAGGTCAACAATACCTTATAGAATGGGATGACAGATGGCAAGACACCACACCCTTTGACTGGGAATTAATTTTTACTCCCCTACCTGCTTGTCCAGAGCCATTAGATGTTGCTGTAGTAGCAAATGCTTTTGATGCAGTAATTACATGGAGCGCTGTGGCAGAAGCTACAACTGGATATATAGTTAATGTATTTGTTGCAGGCAGTGATCCTACAGTTGATACACCTATATACACAGAAAATGTACCAACAGGAACACTAACAGCAACAGCAACTGGATTAACACCAGAAACTCAATATCAGTCTTATGTGATTGCAGATTGTGATACAGAAGGAATATCTCTAGCAGATCCTAACTTCTTTACAACACTTGTTGCATGTCCTGCACCTAGTAATTTTGCGGTTACAACACCTGTAGATACAGAGGCTACTTTTACTTGGGATGTTGTAGCAGAAGCTGTAAACGGATATACCTTAAGTGTATTTGATGCTGGTGCAGACCCAACACTTGACACTGCTGTTTATACAGAAACTCTAGCAGCAGGTATTGTTACTGCAACTGCAACTGGATTAGCATTAGACTCAGGCTATGATGCTTATTTAGTATCAGACTGTGATTTAAACGGATTCTCACAAGAGAATTTATTATCATTCACTACACCATTCCCAGCACCAGAGTGTGGTGGTTTATTTCTAGATTCTGGTGGATCTGCTGGAAACTACCAACCAAATGAAGTTACGGTTACTACTATTACTCCAGATGTTCCTGGAGAAGCAGTGTCAGTAACATTTACATATGTTGATTTGGAAACAGGAGGACCCAATGGAGGATGTTGGGATTACTTAACGGTATATGATGGACCAGATACTACTTTCCCTGTTATAGCTTTAACCCTTTGTGGTGAAGAAAGTGGAGATGGTGGACAAGCCGGTGAGCCAGGAAGTATACTATCTATAGGAGATACATTTATATCTTCAGATGAAAGTGGAGCGTTAACCTTTGTGTTTACCTCTGACGGATCTGTACAAGAAACTGGATGGTCTGCAGATGTTACTTGTTTTGTACCTCCTATAGGTTGTGGTGACATCTATTATGACGAAGGTGGTGTTGATGGAGATTACTTGGCTAGTGAAACAACAGTAACTACTGTTTCTCCAGATGTTGCTGGTGATGTTGTAACGGTAACCTTTACCTATGTTGATATTGAATCTTCTGCAGGAACAGGTAATCAAGATGGATGTTGGGATTTCCTAACGGTTTATGATGGACCTGATACTACATTCCCTATACTTGCACAAACACTTTGTGGTGAAGAGAGTGGAGATGGTGGAGTACCTAGTAACCCTGATAGTTTACTTTCTATTGGTGATACATTTACATCAACAGATGCAAGTGGTTCATTAACGTTTGTATTTACATCAGACACTAGCGTACAAGAAACCGGATGGGCTGCAGATGTTACCTGTGCACCTATTGTTATACCATGTCCAGAGGTAGAAAACTTTGCTGTAGTAAATATTACAGAAACTACTGCAGATCTTACTTGGGATGCAGCAGAAGGAGCAATTTCTTATGACTGGGCCTTGTTTATAGCAGGAGCTGATATAGAAGTAGATAATCCAGTAGCTTTTGAAAATACAACAGCTACAACTGGTACCGCACAAGGATTAATACCAGGTGTTAGTTATGATGCTTATATCCAAACAGATTGTGGAGGTAACGACAACATTAGTGATGTTGTTGGACCAATTACTTTTACAACCACAGCTCTTGGAATAAATGATGTAGATGTAACAACATTTGTATTTGCTCCTAATCCTGCAGATGGAAATGTAAGTATTTCATCAACAACTACAATTACTACATTACATATAGTAACCATGCTAGGTCAAAAAGTACTTTCTATGACACCAAATAGTAAAGAATTTACGCTAGACGTATCTGGTTTATCTAGTGGAGCATACTTTATAAATGCTATCACAAATGGAGTAACTACTACAAAAAAGCTTATTAGAAAATAATAATCTTTTTAATATTTTTAGAAAAGCCGCTTAGCAATAAGCGGCTTTTTTTATGCACTGCTTTTAAATTAGATTTTTTACATTTACACAAAAATAAATTATGAATATCCTAAAAAACACTAAAACCATACTACTACTTATAGTAGTGTCTTCGCTATTTTTATCATGCAAAGACTCAAGTAAAAAAATCCCTTTTGATAAAGAGAATACCAGTACGTTTTATTTTTTTAGACATGCAGAAAAAGACAGGACCGACCCTACAAACAAAAACCCATCTCTAACAGCACAAGGGCTGGAGAGAGCAAACAAATGGGCTGTTTTTTTTAAAGACAAAAAAATAGATGCAATTTATAGCACAAATTACAAAAGAACACGGCAAACTGCCATACCCATTGCTAAGGAGCAAAACTTAGAGATTATTAGCTACACTCCAAAGCTGCTTATTACAGAAAAATTTATAGCAAATAATAAAGGTAAAAATATTGTTATTGTTGGACATAGCAACACCACACCAAAGCTGGTAAACACCCTACTTGGAGAAAAAAAATATGAAGAGATACCAGACCAGGACAACAACGATCTTTTTATAGTTACTCTTAAAAAAAACAAACCAACTGCAAAAAGAGAAAAGGTTAATTAAATTTCATTGTACAATCCCCTTTATAAGTTCTATTTTTACAACATGGCCATTCAGAAAAACATACAAATAAAAAACCGAAAAGCTAGATTTGAGTATGAAATCTTAGATAAATACACAGCTGGTATTGTACTTGTAGGCACAGAAATAAAAGCAATTAGAGAAGGTCAAGCCTCCATTGCGGAGAGTTTTTGTGAGTTTAATGAAAAGGGAGAATTATTTGTAATTAATATGACTGTGCAAGAATATAGCCATGCAACTCATTTTAATCACAACCCAAAGAGTGAACGTAAACTACTACTAAATAAAACAGAATTAAAAAAGCTGTATAAAAATGTAAAAACATCTGGGCTCACCATTATTCCATTAGTCTTGTTTACCAATGATAAAGGCCTTGCTAAAATAACAGTAGCATTATGCCGCGGAAAACGGGAGTTTGACAAAAGAGATGATATTAAAGACCGTGACAATAAAAGAGATTTAAGCAGGCTTAAAAAAAGTTTCAACAACTAGCCCCATAGTATCGGGATGCCAAAGTAAAGTTCAACAAAAAGAGTAACACTATTAAAAGTAATTCGTCAGTATAAAAAAAGCCTATGAAATACTTAGTAACCCTGCTTTTATTAAACATCATTACTCTTGGGCAAGCTCAAATTATTGGAAAAATAACAGACTCCAATTCTAAGGCGATACCCTATGTTAATATCTACCTAGAAAACACCTACACAGGCACCACATCTAATGATGATGGTAATTATAAACTTTCAATACAAGACAAAGGAAACTATATTATTGTCTATCAGTTTTTAGGCTACAAAACTGTTACTAAAAAAATTGCTATTGAAAGCTTCCCTTACATACTTAACATTAGGTTAGAGCCAGAGACCACCTCTTTACAAGAAGTTGTAATAAATAACAATGAAGATCCTGCTAATCGCATAATAAGAGCTACCATTAGCCGCCAAAAAGAAAATTTAGCTAACATTAGTGAATATACAGCAGACTTTTATTCTAGAGGTGTATGGAAGGTGAAAAATGCGCCTAAAAAAATACTAGGGCAAACCATAAGAGGTGTTGAAGGATCTTTAGACTCTACAAGAAGCGGTATTATATATCTTTCTGAAACTATTTCAAAGATATCTTACCAGCAACCTACAAATTTTAATGAGCGTATTATTGCAAGTAAAGTAAGTGGTAATGACAATGGCTTTAGTTTTAACAGTGCTCAAGAATCAACATTTTCATTTTATCAAAACACAATAGCTCTAAATACTGCCATTGTTTCTCCTGTTGCCAGAAATGCATTTAATTATTATGACTATAAACTTGATGGTGTTTTCTACCAAGGAAATAAACTCATTAATAAGATAAAAGTAATTCCTAAGAGGCCCAATGATCGCGTTTTTAAAGGAGTTATTTACATAGTAGAAGACCAATGGCAGTTGTATGGTATAGAGTTAACAACAACCGGAGCAGCGCTACAAATTCCATTTGTAAAAGAGTTGGTCTTTAAACAAAATTTTAAATATGATATCACTCAAAATTTTTGGGTAAAACTATCTCAAACCATTGATTTTGGCTTTGGGTTTATGGGCTTAAATGGGCAAGGGCAGTATACCTGTGTATACAACAATTATAATTTTAGTCCAATTTTTAATAAACGCTCTTTTAGCAATGAAGTAATATCTTTCGAGTTAAAAGCCAATAAAAAAGATAGCGTTTTTTGGAACTCCTTAAGGCCTGTGCCACTCACAGATGAAGAACTTAATGATTACATAAAAAAGGACAGTCTTCAAGAATTAAAAAGATCAAAACCATACCTTGATTCGCTAGATCGGGTATCAAATAAATTTAGTATTACAGATCCTTTAATTGGATACACCTACAGAAACACTTCTAATAAATGGAGGCTAAATTATAAAGGCCCTGGTAGAGGTATTTCTTTTAACACCATACAGGGATATACTAGTAAAATAGGACTAAATTTTTACAAATGGTATACAGAAAACAGAACAAAGTGGTTGTCTATAAATCTTAATAGTAGCTATGGCCTAGCCGAAGACAAACTTCGCTTTACTGGGGATATTACCAAAAAATTTAATAGTAAGAACAATTTAAGAATTACACTCTCTGGAGGTAGTAAACTAACCCAATTTAATGACAGCGAGCCAATTTCACCTCTAATAAATAGTATCGCTACACTGTTTTTTGAAAGCAACTACCTCAAAGGATACACTCTTGATTTTGTGCAAATAAAATACCGTCAAGAACTTTTTAATGGCCTAGAGACCTTTGCAAAAATTGGCTATGAAAAAAGAAGTGCTTTGTTTAATAACGACAACCATTACTATATCAATAATAAAGAAAAGCAGTACAGCTCAAACAACCCACTTGCCCCAGAAGATTTTACTACAAAATCTGTAGACCAGCATCAAGTGTTTAAATCACAAATTACGGCACGCATTGTTTTTGGACAAAAGTATGTCTCTATTCCAGATAGGAAAATTAACATTGGTAATGAGCGGTATCCAAGAATTGATGTGACCCTTGAAAATGGATTTGGAGCCTCTAAAAGAGGTTTTAATTACTCCCAACTAAGAACAGAGATTTATCAAAACTTTAGTGTTGCTAACAAAGGAGATTTCTATTACAGGTTAAAAGCTGGAACATTTTTCAGTGCAGATGACATCTCATTTATAGATTACCAACATTTTAATGGTAACCAAACACAAATAGGCACAAAGGCAAACTATACCAATGTTTTTAACACCCTACCCTACTATGATTTTAGTACAAATAAAAGTTATTTGGAAGGGCACATAGAGCATGATTTTAAAGGTTGGATTCTAGGTAAAATTCCTGGAGTCAATACATTAAACTTCAATCTAGTGTTTGGGGCGCATCTCTTGGCATCCCAGGAAAGAAAACCTTATTCAGAATTCTCTATTGGTATAGACAACCTTGGCTTTGGCAAGTATCGATTGTTGAGAGTTGATTATGTACGCTCTAATTTTAATGGAGCCCAACATGGAACTTTTGTATTTGGCTTGAAGTTTTTAGGACTATTAGGCCTATAGAATATACTTAGAAAAAACCGTATTAATTCTTGTTTTCAAGTAAGGGCACAAATCTAAACTCCCCAAATGTTTGTTTATCAAATGCTGTTTTAGAAGTTCTGGTAAATACCGTCATTATTTGAGATGTTTCTCCTACTGGAATCACCAACTTCCCTCCTATTTTTAATTGAGCTAACAATGGTTTTGGAACATACGGAGCACCCGCAGTTACAACAATACCATCAAAAGGGGCCTCTGTCTCAAGACCAATATATCCATCCCCAAATATGAGTTTTTTTGGATTGTAGCCTTGTTGTTTTAAAAATTTTTCTGCTTTTTTAAAGAGTTTGTTTTGACGCTCTATGCTGTACACGACAGCGCCAATCTCAAGTAAGACTGCCGTTTGATAGCCGCTTCCAGTTCCTATCTCTAACACTTTAGCTCCTTTAACAATATCAAGTAATTCTGTTTGTCTGGCAACGGTATAGGGCTGAGAAATGGTTTGATCTGCAGCAATCGGGAATGCTTTATCAACATAGGCATGATCTATAAAACCACTATCCATAAACAAATGCCTAGGAATGGTATTTATAGCCTGCAAAACAGCTGGGTTAGAGATTCCTTTTTTTTCAAGGGTTTCCACCAGTTTTTTCCGCATTCCTTTATGAGTAAATGTATCTTTCAATAGGGAGGTTTTAACACTTGCAAAATACTAAAAAGTGGATGATATTTTTAAAATTTCGGCAGTTATCATCTACAAAAAATACAGGACTTTTTCTAGAAGTATACCTATCTTTGCCTCATGGGAAATCATCCAGATTCTATAAGACTCAATAAAGCCATTAGTGATAGTGGGTACTGCTCTAGACGTAAAGCAGATGTCTTTATAGAACAGGGTCGTGTTACCCTTAATGGCACTATTGTTAGTCTTGGAGACAGAGCAATGCCTGGGGATCTAATACATGTTGATGGCCATTTAATCACAAAAAACACAAACTTAGTATACATTGCTTTAAATAAACCCGTTGATATTACCTGCACTACAGATCAACGAGTTGAGGGAAATGTGGTAGACTTTATTGGACATAAAGAGCGTGTTTTTCATGTAGGACGTCTAGATAAACCCAGTGAAGGCTTGTTGTTAATGACCAATGATGGAGATATTGTAAACAAAATATTAAGAGCAGGAAACAAACACGAGAAAGAATACATTGTCACCACAGACAGACCCGTTACCGATGATTTTATTAGAAGAATGAGTAGCGGTATACCCATAGCAGAACTAGAAACTACTACCAAAAATTGCCATGTAGAGCGCCTTAGCAGGTTTGCCTTTAAAATCATACTTATTCAAGGACTTAACCGCCAAATACGAAGAATGTGTGAGTATCTTGAGTACGAGGTCCTTACTTTAAAGCGAACTAGAATCATGAATATCAATCTAGGAAATCTAGCCCTTGGGACTTGGCGTGATTTAACACCTAAGGAGGTTAAAGAATTGCAAGAGGCAGTCTCTGACTCAAACAACAACTCATATGCTGGCCAGGAGCCCTCTCAAGCCCCTGAGCTTGAAAAAAAAGCATCTGTTACAAGAACTCCAAGAAATAAAGAAAGACCCTCTCAAGACGGTCCTAAAAGGCGAAGAGGAAGAACTACTTAAAAATAAAAAAGCCCTGGATACAACCAAGGCTTTTAATAAATTTATAAGATAGTATTATCCTAAAACAGCTTGTACTTTATCTGCAGCCTCTTGAAATTCAATGGCGCTTTGTACATCCAAACCACTATTATCAATCAACTCTTTGGCGATATCTGCATTGGTACCTTGCAAGCGCACAATAATAGGCACATTAATAGTACCCATGTTTTTGTAGGCATCTACTATTCCTTGTGCAACACGATCACACCTAACAATACCTCCAAAAATATTTACTAAAATTGCTTTTACAGCTGGGTCTTTTAAAATAAGATTAAAGGCAGCCTCAACACGTTCTGCATCTGCTGTACCTCCTACATCAAGGAAATTTGCTGGCTCACCACCGGCTTGCTTGATTAAATCCATGGTAGCCATTGCAAGTCCTGCACCATTTACCATACAACCAACGTTTCCGTCAAGATCAACATAGTTTAAACCTACCGCTCTTGCCTGAACCTCCACAGGGTTTTCTTCACGTAAATCACGCATAGCCTCATAATCCTTATGACGGTACAGAGCATTATCATCAATACTTACTTTAGCATCAACAGCAATAATTTTATCATCACTAGTTTTTAAAACTGGATTAATTTCAAACATTGATGAATCACTAGATTCATAAGCTTTTACAAGTGCTGTAACAAATTTTGTCATTTGCTTGAAAGCCATACCGCTTAATCCAAGATTGAAAGCAACCTTTCTTGCTTGAAAAGGAAGTAATCCCGTTGAGGGATCAATTTCTTCGTGGAAAATTAAATGTGGCGTCTGTTCTGCAACAGTTTCAATATCCATTCCACCTTCGGTAGAATACATAACCATATTTTTACCAGTCACACGGTTTAACAATACACTTATATAATATTCTTCAGGCTCACTATCACCAGGGTAATACACGTCTTCGGCAACAAGTACTTGGTGTACTTTTTTACCTTCAGCGCTTGTTTGAGGTGTAACAAGGTTCATACCAATAATATCATTGGCAATACTTCTTACCTGATCAAGATTTTTGGCTAGTTTTACTCCACCACCTTTACCACGTCCACCTGCGTGCACTTGGGCTTTAATAACATGCCAACCTGTTCCGGTTTCTTGTGTTAGTTTTTTGGCTGCAGCTACTGCCTCATCAGGAGTTTGGGCTACAATTCCTCGCTGGATAGTAACACCAAAACTACTTAGTACTTCTTTTCCTTGATATTCGTGTAAATTCATATTTATGCCCGTGAAGACGGGGAACTATTTAATTACTAAAAATTTTTGGCAATGAAACATTACCTCAAAAGTGATGCAAAAATAATAAATGTTATCAGATTGCGCTAATTTTTTAAAATGTGCTTGACTAATAAATGGGCGGCCAAATTTATGGACTAAACGCTTCTACTTTTGCACACTAGGCTTCACCGTTTTCTTTGGCATAGGGCCACGAAGATGCACAATTAGTCCGTTTAAAAAATTACGAAGAATCTGGTCACCACATTCAACATATTTTGGGTGGTTTTCATTTCTAAATAAAGCGCCTAATTCGCTTTTTGTAACATTGAAATCTACCAATTTCAATATCGTTACAATATCATCATCGCGGAGTTTGTGCGCAACCCGTAATTTTTTAAAAATATCATTGTTATTTAATGGCATCTGTTCTGTTTTTTTTTCAAAGATACTAGTATCCTATGAGTTTTATGAATCTCAAATATTTTTCACTAACAGGGATTATATAATAACCCTTGAGGCGTTTAATGTATTGAACTGCTCTATAATTTCACTAACAATTTGGGCAGCAGGCTTGATTTGATGTATAAGCCCAGCTACTTGACCTATTTCTAATTCTCCCTCTTGCAAATCACCCTCAAACATACCACGCTTTGCTCTTGCTCTGCCCAGAAGCTGGGTAAGTTGTTCTTTGCTTGGATTTGTTTTATACAGCTCCATTACTTGGTCAAAAAACTTATTTTTAAGAAGGCGTACAGGTGCTAGTTCTTTTAACGTTAAAAGGGTATCTCCTTCTTTAGCCTTAATAACTTCTTGTTTAAAATCTTGATGTGCGCTACTCTCCTGGCTTGCAACAAACCTACTCCCTATTTGTACACCATCTGCCCCCAAAACCATTGCAGCCAACATACCTCTTCCGTTGGCAATACCTCCAGCCGCTATTAGTGGCACACGTATTTGTTCTTTAACCATTGGTATCAAAGTAAAGGTAGTGGTCTCATCACGGCCATTGTGTCCTCCTGCCTCAAAACCTTCTGCAACTACAGCATCAACACCTGCATCTTGTGCTTTTAGAGCAAACTTTACACTACTTACAACATGCACCACAGTAATACCATGTTTCTTTAAACGCTGGGTATGTGTTTTAGGATTTCCTGCTGATGTAAAAACAATAGGAATCTTTTCTTTAATAATGATTTCAATAATCTGATCTATGTTAGGATACAACATAGGTACATTTACTCCAAATGGTTTTGTGGTAGCTGCCTTACATTTGGTAATGTGTTCTTGTAATACATCTGGATACATAGATCCTGCGCCTATAATTCCGAGACCGCCTGCACTACTCACCGCGCTAGCTAGTTTCCAGCCGCTATTCCAAATCATACCCGCCTGAATGAGTGGGTATTGTATTTTAAAAAGTTTTGTGATTCTATTTTCCACTATTTTTTTATCAGTTTAAAAGAATTTTTAGTGTTACCAGATTTCACCTTTGCTATATAAATCCCTGAAGCTACACCAGAGATATCTATGGTGTTTTGATTCGGTGTTATTTCTGAAGAAAATACCTTTTGACCACTAATTGTAAAGACACTCACCTGGGCTTTTTCTATGGCACTAGGAATGTTAAAAGAAACAATATCTCGGGCAGGGTTTGGATACATAGCAAACTGAATTTCTAAAAAATCAGTTTGCGCTCCAAGAATTTGAAGGGCATTATACGCCGTTTCGAAATTTGGTATGCCGTACCCCATAAAATCTGTTGGATTGTCAAACAAATGAGCCGAGGCTCTTACAATTTGCATTATTTGTGCATTGGTAGCCTCTGGTCTTGATTGCCATAAACTAGCAATAGCTCCTGCCATAATTGGGGAGCTAAAAGAAGTGCCGCTGTTAAAATCTACAGCCCCGTTTTGATCTACTACAGCTGCAGAAACTCCTTGCGCCATTACATCTGGTTTTCTAAGACCTGAGCTGTTAGGACCAAAAGAGCTAAAACCTGCATATATTCCGTCTTGATCTACTGCTCCAATACTCAGGCATCCTGGAGCATCTGCTGGGGTTGCAACAAAGCCAAAAGATTGCCCATCATTACCGGCAGAGGTTAGTAGCAACATTCCTTTATCAAAGGCATGATTGGCTCCCCTTGCAGCAATGGTTGTAAAGCCGTCTAAATCTTCATAAGAATGGGTGTAGGCGGGGTTATCGTAGTCTTGGTATCCTAAGGAGGTATTTACAAGGCTAACCCCAAGGCTATCTGAACGCTCTAGGGCTTCTACCCACCAAGCCTCCTCTACTGGGTTTTCTTGAGTTACATCTTCTGTAACATAGAGATAAAAAGAGGCACCTGGCGCGGTACCAACAAATTCGTTTTCTAAATATCCTCCAATATCACTAAAGGTTTTTGACCCGTGAGAACTCGAGGTATCTGCAGATTCTTCTCTGGTTATAAAATTATAGGTACCTAAAAGCCTTCCCTGATCTCTCAAGGTTTCAAAGGCTGGATTTGTTGGTACTCCAGGAAACCCACTGTCCAAAACTGCAATATCCACACCAGTGCCCGTAAAATCTTGCTGGTGTAAAAAATTGGCAGCAATCATTTCTACTTGATTGGTAGCTGCGCCATAATCATAGACAATACTATTGGTTTGATTTTCTATGACAAATTTATCCTCTATTGGGCCGCCAATAATAGGGGCTAAATTTAAACTCTTGTTTGCAAACTCTACATGGCTAACAAAGTCTAACCCTTCAAGGGCCTCAAGGCTTTGCAAATCTGCTCTAACATACACACAATTCATCCACTTTGATTTAGCAAAAACAGTAATGCCCGAGATGTCTTTGATGGCTGTAATATATGCCTCATTAACAGGAACATCTCTTGCATCAATAGCTGTGTTATGTAATAATTTTCTATCTATTGCTTTTTGAGTTAAAATAGAAATAGGGTTTTCAAGAGCAGCTGCTATATTTTCTTTGTCCTGAAAGAAAACCAAAGCATCCTCTTGGGCGTGTAAGGTGATAGCTTGAAAAAACAAAAAAGAAAGAAGTAATACTGTTTTTTTCATAGCAATTTTTTTGTTTGTCATAGACAATTTATAACCAAAAATAAGTCTTATAAAGATACACTATCTTTGACTTAAGAAATAACCCCACTACCCAAACATTGATCATCGTCATACCAGGCAACAAACTGCCCCTGAGTAATGGCAGACTGAGGAGTATCAAAAACAACAAACATACCCAAAGCTGTTTGGTGAAGCGTTGCTTTTTCAAGCTTTTGCCTGTACCTAATACGAGCCATAACCTCTAAAGTCTCTCCTTTTAAAATGGTAAGATCTTTTCGTATCCAGTGAATATCATCTTGTTTTACAAACAAGCCGCTGCGGTATAAACCCGGGTGATCTTTACCTTGGCCGGTGTAAATAACATTTTCATTAACATCTGTGGCTATTACAAACAAAGGTTCTTTAGTGCCTCCAACGGCAAGCCCCTTACGCTGCCCATTAGTAAAATAATGCGCTCCTTGATGTTCTCCTACTTTTTTTCCGTCTGCAATGCTGTAAGATATTTTTGTAGACAGGTGTTGTAGTTTTTCTATTTCTGAAGAAAAGCTAGTTGGTGTATGCTCGTATTTTTGGCTATCTGAAGCCACCTCAACAATAGCTCCTTTTTTGGGTGCTAATTGTTGTTGCAGAAATTCTGGCAAGCGAACTTTACCAATAAAACAAAGCCCTTGAGAATCTCTTTTGTCTGCGGTGATTAAATCTTGCTGGGCTGCAATTTTTCGAACATTGGGTTTTAGCATTTCGCCAATAGGAAACAATGTTTTTGCCAATTGAGCTTGAGATAATTGACATAAAAAATAGCTTTGGTCTTTGTTAGGGTCTTTACCAGATAACAAGCTATAGACATCCTTACCCTTTATACTTTGAGTGGCTTTTCTACAGTAATGGCCTGTTGCAACATAATCTGCGCCCAAATCAAGGGCGATTTTCATAAAGACATCAAACTTAATTTCACGATTACAAAGCACATCTGGGTTAGGTGTTCTACCCATTTTATACTCCCTAAACATATAGTCAACAATACGCTCTTGGTATTGCTGGCTTAAATCTACGGTCTGAAAAGGAATGTTTAATTTCTGAGCCACTAACATTGCGTCATTGCTATCTTCTAGCCAAGGACACTCCTCACTAATTGTAACAGAATCATCGTGCCAGTTTTTCATAAAAAGGCCAATAACCTCATAGCCTTGTTGCTTTAAAATATATGCAGCAACACTAGAGTCTACTCCCCCACTAAGACCAACAACAACACGTTTCATTTTCTGTTTTTAAAGATAAAGGCAGATGCTGCCTTAGACCTTGTACTAGTTTTTATTTTCTGGTTTAGGAAAGGTTTCGCTTAATAGAAATCTTCCGTCCTTATAATAATTCCAAACGCCATGGTGTGCCCCGTTTTTATAATCTCCTTTCATGGTAAGCATGCCAGTGTGAGAATAATAGGCCGCAGGACCGTCCAACAAATCATTGTTATAAGACAGCTCTTTTAATTTAACCCCATTTGGAGCGTAATAAGAACTCTTACCTTGTTTAAGACCACTTATGTAAGTTGTAGTTTCAATTATTTCTCCAGAGAGATAATAGGTAGTTATTTCTCCATGGAGTTTGTCAGAAACATACAACTCTCTAGTCATTACTTTTTGAGAGTTTTCATGAAAAATAAGCCACAAACCAATACGCTGCTTACCGCTCATTAAACCTTCACTAACCAAATCTCCCGTTTGATTGTAATACCTAACCTGAGTTGGAGCATTTACAGAAAATTCTTTGACACAAAAGGGTTGCTCTGCGCAGCTCTGGCAATAAAAAGAAAAGGTGCCCACTTCCTTATCATCTAAAAAGCTACCTTGGTAGCGCAGCTGCTGGGAGTTAGGATACTGCTTTTTCCAGAGTCCTTGCCGAAGTCCATTGGCGTCTTTTTGGTTGATTTGTTGGGCAAAAAGAGCACCTACAGAAAAACAAAATATAAAAACAAATACAACAATCCTTTTCATAGATATTAGCGTTTTGTGTTACAGACACACTCTATTGCTTATATTACTTTCTGGTGTTGTGCACCAGAGGGTATTATTTTTTCTTCTTCTTTTGCAACTTTTTCTGCTCCTCTGCCTGCTCCATCATCGTTGCCATTTTTTTCTGAAACTTGTTTTGTTTCTTAGGCTTGGCTTTATTTACTATAATTTGAGCTTTTATTTTATCTTCATCAATGATCATGTTTTTAATCACTAACATAATACCAATAGTAATTAAATTAGATATAAAGTAGTACAGTGATAATCCACTGGCGTAGTTATTAAAGAACACTAACATAAATAGTGGAGACAAGTACATTAATATCTTCATGTTTGGCATACCAGGCTGCTGTTGCGCTTGCATGTTTTGCCCCATGGTCATAGTCATGTACCAGAAGATTGCTAAGGATGCTAGGATAGGAAATAAACTTACATGATCTCCGTAAAACGGAATAGAGAATCCTGCAGGGAATTGATAGATGGTATCATAACTAGATAAATCGTCTGCCCATAAGAAACTCTTTTGACGAAGGTCAAAGGCTGTTGGGAAAAAAGTAAACAAGGCATAAAACACAGGAATTTGCAATATGGCGGGCAAACAACCCTTGAGTGGGCTGGCACCTGCAATGTTTTGCAACTTCATTGTTTCTTGTTGTATTTTCATTTTATTATCCCCCAAACGCTCTTTAATAGCGTCAATCTCTGGTTTGAGAACTTTCATTTTTGCTTGGGCTAGATACTGCTTGTATTGAACTGGAGAAAGTGCCAACTTCAATAAAATTGTTAGCATAATAATAGCAATTCCTGCAGGTAAAAAGCCGCTCAGAAAACCAAATAGTGGGATAATCACATACTTGTTAATCATACCAAAAATACCCCAACCCAGAGGCATTGCCTGATCTAGATTACGATCATACTTTTTGAATATTTTATAATCTGTTGGGCCGTAATACATGTTCATGTTTTGCGACACTGCACCAGCCTTTGGTTCAATTAGTATTTTAGCTCCGTACTGCTTTGTGTACACCGTATCGATAGTTTCATCCTCAACAAGATCTCTAGAGCTGAAGGCTACTTCTTTAAAAGAAGTGTCTGTAAGTAGCATAGAACTAAAGAAATGCTGTCTAAAGTTTAACCAATTAACACCTACCTCAACATCTTGATCCTCTCCCGTTGGAGAGAGCTTAGAGTGTTTATCTCCCTCATACTCATAGGTTAGTCTAGAGTATCTGTTTTCATAACTAATACTTTTTGCATGCCTGTATCCTTTAAGCTTCCAATCTAAATACATAGGTTGGCTAGTGTTTAGAACATCTTCTAAACCTTGAGATGTAATACTAAAATTGGTCATGTACTCTCCAGGGATAAGCTCATAGCGATACTCTAAGTAAGCATTATCTGCAGATTTAAGACGCATGGTTAACACCTGGTTGTTTCCATTTAGAGAAAGAGAAGGTTCAAAGTATAACTCTTGGGTATTTAATAACCTGTTTTCTGCAGAGAATTGAAAATTTAAACTAGCGTTTCCATCTTTAATAAGATAGACCGGTATAGAATCATAGGTAGTGTGCTGCTTTAAACGAGCCTGTGTTACATACCCACCTTTGTTGCTTATGGTTAAGGATAGTACATCATTCTCTATAACAGTAGTAGCATCACTTGCAGAGGCAAGACTCGCAGAATAGGCAAAAGACCCTAACCTGTTTTGAAGTTTTTGCATTCCTACAGAATCTGTGGCGCTTTGAGAAATCATGCCCTGTGTTGCTTCATTTAGAGTGACATCAACACCAGATTCGTTAGATGTAGCCAAATCAGCTGCAGCCTTTGCTTCGGCTTCTATTTCTGCTTCTTGGGCAGCAATTTCTTCTTGGGTTGGTTGTTGCAAATACAACATCCAAATAAAGATGGCACCAATTAGTACAAAACCTATAATCGAATTTAAATCAAATTTCTTTTCTTCCATAATGATGCTCCGCTTTTAAATTTTCTGCGGAAATAGTAAAACCAATCTTACTGGTTTTGATTGTTTAACATTTCAGAGCTATAGCTCTGTAATTTTATTTCAATAATCTAGCCCAACTTATTTTTGCGCCATATTGTCTTACTTAGCTTTACAATAGGTAAGGGCGGCGGCAACCAAACTCACAAATAATGGATGCGGGTTGGCAACAGTGCTCTTATATTCTGGATGGTATTGCACCCCTACAAACCAAGGATGATCTTCAATCTCTACAATCTCTACTAAATTTGTTTCTGGGTTGATACCCGTTGTTTTTAAACCTGCAGCCTCTAATTGATCTCTGTAGGCGTTGTTGTATTCAAAACGATGACGATGTCTCTCATCGATTCGAGTTGTTTTGTATACTTGTTTAACAATACTATTGTCTGTAAGCTCACAAGCCCAAGCACCCAAACGCATGGTTCCTCCTTTTTCTGTAATAGTTTTTTGAGCCTCCATTAAATCTATAACCGGAAAAGGTGTGTTTTCATTCATCTCGGTAGAATTCGCATCTTTTAATCCTAGCACATTTCGGCTATATTCTATAACGGCCATTTGCATTCCTAAACAAATACCCAAAAAAGGAAGTTTATTTTCTCTTGCATAACGCACGGCCTCTATCTTGCCCTCTATACCACGTTCTCCAAAACCTGGAGCCACTAAAACGGCATCTAGTCCTTTCATTTGGCTGGCTACATTTGAGCCGTCCAAAAATTCTGAATGGATAGACTCTACTTTTACTTTCACTTCATTGGCAGCTCCTGCATGAATAAAAGATTCAAGGATAGACTTATAACTATCCTGAAGCTCCACATACTTGCCAATTAAACCAATGGTAACATGTGCCTTTGGGTTTTTATATCTTTTTACAAATTCATTCCAAGAGGTAAGACTTGGGCTTCCTGAATCCTCTAAACCTAGTTTTTGTAGGGTTACTGTATCAAGACCCTCTTCTAACATTAAATTTGGCACATCATAAATAGTAGATGCATCTATAGATTCTATAACAGCATCTTTATTTACGTTACAAAATAAGGCTAGTTTATGACGCAATTCTTCACTTAAATGATGCTCAGTTCTACAAACCAAAACATCTGCCTGGATACCACTCTCCATCAAGGTTTTCACAGAGTGCTGCGTGGGTTTTGTTTTTAACTCACCTGCAGCAGAGAGGTATGGAATAAGAGTTAAGTGAATTACCAAACAGTTTTGGTTTCCTAACTCCCATTTTAATTGACGTACAGATTCTATGTAGGGTAATGATTCTATATCACCAACGGTTCCTCCTATTTCTGTTATAACAATATCATAGTCTCCACTTTTACCTAAAATCTGGATGCGCTCTTTTATTTCGTTTGTAATGTGAGGTACCACCTGAACTGTTTTGCCCAAAAACTCACCTCGACGTTCTTTTTCAATAACACTTTGGTAAATTCTGCCAGTAGTAACATTGTTGGCCTGTGAGGTAGGAACATTTAAAAAACGCTCGTAATGGCCTAGGTCTAAATCTGTCTCGGCTCCATCATCTGTAACATAACACTCACCATGCTCATAGGGGTTTAATGTTCCCGGATCTACGTTAATGTATGGATCTAATTTTTGGATGGTAACTCGATATCCTCTTGCCTGTAGTAGTTTTGCAAGGGAGGCTGCAATGATTCCTTTCCCTAAAGAGGAAGAAACCCCGCCCGTAACGAAGATGTATTTTGTAGTACTCATGAATGGCCTTAACTTAGTTTGTATACGGGATGTAAAGTTAGGTATTTTAACCCATATCTACATGCTATTTTTAAAGAAAGGAAAGGAAATTTTAGAAAAACATTAATCATTACCAATGGGCAAACGCTCATTGATTGTGTTATTGTTTTTTCTAAGCAAAACAAAGGCAAAATAAGCAGTGCCTCCAAAGTAGAGCGTTCCAAAACTAAGCATCAATAAACCCCTAGGATAGAAAAAATCTAGATTAACTATATCAGAGAAAATAGCCAACATCATGTAAAAACTAAGCAACATAAAAATAAAAGACAGCACAATACCAAAGGTTTTGTTTTTAAAACGCAACTGAGTGACCAAAAGCACTACCAGTGAAATAGCAACAGGATTAACAAGGCTTGCGGTTAGTGCCCAATAAATAATAACAGACAAAATCAAGAAGAGTTCTGGATACCATTTTGACACAGATTTTGCTATTAAATACATACCTTAATTTAGTTTTATACACTAAAGATGTAATAATAAAAGAAAGGTTGCTTTAAAAAAGAAATAAAATGAGATTATTTTTTAATTAAGGGTCTAATTAAATCTTCTAGCCCATTTAGTTTTATTTCATACATTTCCTGCAATAGATTTCCAAGAGTACCCTCAGGAAAACCTTTTTGCTTAAACCAAACGTAATAAGGCTCAGGTATGTTAACCAAGTACCAGTTTTTATATTTCCCAAACGGCATTTTGTAATTTGCCAATCGCAGCAAATGTTCTGGAGCAGAAAGCGGTTTTTTAGATCCAGAAGCCATAGGGTACAATTATTTGTTTATTGAAATATTAAATAATAGAGGGTAGGATTTTTAAAGATATACTACCATTACCTTAAAGAGAAAGTTATGACAGTTATAAATCGCCCCAATGATAGGTAATTACTTTTTCAATATCTGGATGTAGGCTATAATGAACAGGACAGGTGTTACCTGTATTTTCTAGTATTTTCTGAGTCTTAAGCTCCAATTTTGTTGGGAAATTAAATACTATTTCAATTTTAGAAATACGCCTTGGATTACTAGCCATTGTTTTTGTAACCAGAGCAGTGGCACCATCAATAGAAACATCTTCCATAGTATTTGCCTTGATACCCATAACTGTGAGCATACAACTCCCTAGTGCTGTTGCAATGGTATCTGTGGGAGAGAAAGCCTCCCCTTTTCCGTTGTTATCTGTAGGGGCATCAGTAATAAATGTTGCACCAGATTTTATATGCTGGCAGGATGTTCTTAGGTTTGCTTTGTATGTGACTTTGGCTGTGCTCATTATTCTAAAACTTGAAATTGAAGATTCTCTTGGTATTTTATAATATAAAAGGCATTGTTCTGATACCCAGACAAAAGACTTTTTGAGTAGCTGAATTTATTTTCAATATACTGGGTTTCAAACTCTTGCTTGGAAGCAGTAAATATATCTTCTGAACTGGCTAGTCTTAAAATAACATCATAGGTTAAATCAAAACCACGAACAGCAAACCGATTAGGCAACACCCCGTATTTGTTTTTATAACTAATTAAAAAGGCGTTTTTGTCTTTGTAATTGTAACTTTTATTTACAGATGGAAATGTAAAATTTAACTCTGCTAGATGTACATTGGAAACATCATGGTAATCAAAGGCAGCGTTTTTATCTAAACTAAATAATCGTATCTCATAGTCTACGGGCTCCTGGTCCTCTTCTAGATCTGGATCAATAACAGGCAGACCATTTAAAACCCCAACCACATTACTTATTAAAATAGGATCTGTTGCTTCAAGAATTACCCAGTTTTCTTTAGTTTGGTCTATTTGATTCTCAACATCCTCTAGACGTAAAAAACCTTCCTCGCGCAAAGAAACTATTCTAGCATCTGGGATTGCCAACATTATTTTTGCTAGTTGAGCTGTTTTAGTGCTATCTGTAATAACAATCACATTTTTATCACTCATGCCAGAGACAATATACTGGAGCATTCCATCTTCTAGCATTACATCACTGGGTAAACTCTGAAACACATTTTTAGAGACCTTGATTTGTTTGTTACTCAAGGGAGAAAAAATAGGAACAGTAGTATCTTGTAACATAGCGGCTGCCTTTTCTATGTTTTTTTGACCCAATGGGCCTATAACGGCATCAAAATTATCAAAAGTGTTGCTGTTAATAATATCACTAACAATAGCAGTGTTGTATTGAGTGTCAAACACATCAAGCTGCAAAGAGATTCCTTTGTCTTTGGCAAATTCTGTAGCCATTAAAAGCCCACTGTAAAAATCTAAAGACAAAGACATCAACCTGTTTTTCTTAATTTGCTGTTGTTTTACAGACAATGAGTCCGAAATTATTTTATTTAACCTAAAGGGGAGTAATACCGCAATTCGCTTTTGTGAGGTGTCAATAATTGTTTGCTGTAAATCTCTTTTGTTGACTTGGCCAGTTATTGCAGTAGCTGTATCTGAAGGTATTTTTAAAATCATACCCTCTTGCAAGCCGTCTTTGGCATAAGGATTTAAAGCAACAATTTGTTCTTTTGTTAGGTTGATTTTAACTTTTAATCTATAAAAACCTTCTTTGGGTTGCACCTCATAAAACCGATACCCCTTCTCTGCAATAGCGGTTTTTAAAATAGCTTTAGAGGGTACATTAATAATTGCATTTTGAGAAAGCCCTTCCCCTAATTCAGGGTTCATTTGCTCCAACTCACTTACCGTAATGCCATACATTCTAGCAATACCGTAACGTGTTTCTTTGGCCTTTACTATATGCTTTGAAAGACTAGATGTGTCTAGAGTAATTGCTCCAGAGACTTTAGAGTCATTATAGGGTACTACACCAGAGTCTACGATTTTTAAATGCATTGGAATTTGCAATCTTTCACCCTTTTTTATTTGACGCGCGTACAGCTGTTTGTTATAGCGTTTTATTGCATCAATGGAGACATTGTATTTTTTGGAGATAGTAATGAGAGTTTCTTTTCGTCTTACTTTATGTTTTTTGAATTTGGGAGGATTTTGCGCATCTATAGATTTGCTCTGGGTAGGGATTATAAGTAGGGTACCTGCAGACAACTCATTTTCAATCTCTGGATTTCGTTTTTTTATCGCAGCCTGAGAAACCCCATATAATGTAGCAATTTGGGATAGGCTTTGGTTTTTTTGAACCCTATGGGTTTCATACTCTTTTTGTGCAGTAGCCATGCTACTGACAAAAAAAATACAGACCATACAAAGAGAAATTAAATACTTCATGTTTGTGTTTTTATGAATGCTCCTGAAATTTAAAAATAAAAAACCGAAACATACAATCAAAAGTTCTATCAAAACAACCTAAAAAAGCTTGGTAACATACCATTACAAAATCAGTGCCAACAAAGCTGTAGCAAGCAAAAAAGTGAGCTAACACCTCTAAGAGACTACTCCCACTCTATGGTTGCAGGCGGCTTGCTACTAATATCGTACACTACTCTATTTACCCCTTTAACTCTATTTATAATATTATTGCTGGTTTCTTGCAGAAATTTGTAAGGCAAATCTACCCAGTCTGCGGTCATACCATCGGTGCTTTCTACGGCACGCAGGGCAACTACTTTTTCATAGGTTCTCTCATCACCCATTACCCCAACACTATTAACTGGCAACAACATCGCACCTGCCTGCCATACTTTATCATACAAATCCCACTTTCTAAGGCCTTGAATAAAGATATGATCTACCTCTTGTAAAATACGTACTTTCTCTGGAGTAACATCTCCTAAAATACGAATGGCTAAACCAGGTCCTGGAAAAGGATGGCGTCCTAATAATTTTGGATCGATACCCATTTGTGCACCAACACGACGTACCTCATCTTTAAACAACATACGTAGCGGCTCTACAATCTTTAATTTCATGTAATCTGGCAACCCACCTACATTATGGTGAGATTTTATAGTAACAGATGGCCCATTAACAGAAACGCTCTCTATTACATCTGGATATATGGTACCTTGAGCAAGGTACACGACATTTTTGATGGCTGTTGCCTGCTGATCAAATACGTCAATAAAAGTGCCTCCAATGGCTTTGCGTTTTTGTTCTGGGTCAGACTTGTCTTTTAGTGCCTTCATGAATTGATCTGCAGCATCCACTCCCTTCACATTAAGGCCCATGCCTTTGTATTGTTCTAACACACTAGAAAACTCATCTTTACGCAGAAGTCCATTGTTTACAAAAACGCAATAAAGGTTTTCTCCAATTGCTTTGTGTAATAAAATTGCCGCTACGGTAGAGTCTACACCACCACTTAAACCAAGAACAACCTTATCTTTACCAATTTTTTCTTTTAACTGTGCTACTGTAGTATCTACAAAAGCAGCAGGTGTCCAGCTAGGGTCTACCCCTGCAATTTCAATTAAGAAATTATCTAACAATTGTTTACCATCTTTGGTGTGATAGACCTCTGGATGAAACTGAATAGCATAGGTTTCTTCTCCTTCAATTC